>Ga0334722_10003452_pt1 | contig 17001 bp, 16 predicted proteins | sample C3_bottom_MG_FD_207210 | JGI IMG/M metagenome (GOLD analysis project Ga0334722, IMG submission 207210) | Sediment microbial communities from Yellowstone Lake, YNP, Wyoming, USA - C3_bottom | ecosystem: Environmental > Aquatic > Freshwater > Lake > Sediment | place: USA: Wyoming | collected...
AGCCAAACTTTCACTTTAACCGGGAACCGGCCCCTCCGGAGGCGGTGCATAAGGCGCTGTTGAGCGGCAACCTCCGCAACCTGGGGCTGCGGACCGCCAAAAACCTTTATCAGGGCAGCCAGGATAAAGAGATCATGATCTTCCCCGGCTCCGCCCTCTACAACAAGGGCGGTAAGTGGATCATGGCCGCCGAGGTGGTGGAGACCTCCCGGCTCTTCGCCCGTTGCGTCGCCGGGATCGAGCCGGAATGGATCGAGCCCCTGGCTGGCCATCTCTGCCGCTATTCCTGGGCCGAGCCGCACTGGGAGCGCAAGCGCGGCCAGGTGGTGGCCTTCGAGAATGTCACCCTCTTTGGGCTCTTGATTGAGGCGCGGCGGCGGGTCAACTACGGGGCGGTCAAGCCCGACGAGGCGCGGCAGATCTTCATCCAGCAGGGACTGGTCGAGGGCGAGATTGGTGAGGAGCTGGCCTTTCTCCTCCACAATCAGGCCCTGGCCGCCCGCCTGGAGGAGCTGGAAGATCGGGTGCGGCAGCGCGATATTCTGGTCGATGAGGCCGCCATCTTTGCCTATTACGAACAGCGCCTGCCGCCGGAGATCAATGATCGCACCGATCTCAAGAAATTGATCAAGCGCAACGGCGGCGACGCCTTCCTGCGGATGTGCGAGGAGGATCTCCTCCATCGCGCCCCGGCGGAAGAGCGGTTGGCCGACTACCCGGAGCGCCTTGACTATGGCGGTTTTAGTTTGGAGCTCTCTTATCGCTTTCAGCCGGGGGCCGAGGATGACGGGGTTTCGGTGCATATCCCGGTGGAATTGCTGCCCCAGGTGGAACCGGCCCGTTTCGACTGGCTGGTGCCGGGCTTGTTGCCCGAAAAGCTGCTCCTGCTCCTCAAGGGCTTGCCCAAAAGTCTGCGGCGGCCGCTGGTGCCGGTGCCGGATGCCGCCCGGCGGATCGGCGAGGAGCTGCCTTTCGGGTCCGGCAATTTTTACGGGGTTCTTCAGGCGCTGCTCTGGAAGCATTATCAGGTAAGGGTCACCCGGAGCGATTGGCCCCTGGCCGCGCTGCCCGAACATCTGCGGGTGCGTTACTGTCTGGAGGATCGCCAGGGGCGGCTGGTCAAGGGCAGTCGCGATTTTGCCCAGCTAGTCGCCGCGCCCGCGGGGGGAGCTATCGGGTCGGGAGGGAGCGGTAACGTCGCGGCCAGTGAGCTGCTGGCCGGACTGCGGCGCCGCTGGGAGCGCGGCGGGATTAGCGGCTGGGATTTCCCTGGCCTCCCCGCGCGCCTGCCCCTCCAGGGCTGCGACGGGCTTATCCTTGGCTATGCCTTTCCAGGGTTGGAAGCGGAAGAGGGCGATACCGTCCGATTACGGCTGTTTAATGACGAAGCCGAACGGTGCCGCCAGACCTGCCTTGGGCTGTTGCGCCTCTACGGGCGCGAGTTTGCCCATCTCAAGGGGGCGAAGAAGGATTTCACCCTGGGCAAGGAGCACTGGGCGTTGCTGGAGGGTCTGGGGGCTCGGGAGGAGCTGAATCGAATGCTCTGGGCGTTTATGCTCATTGAGATTTTCGAGTCTCGCAATGGCTTGATCCCCGGGCGCGAGGAGTTTGTTGCAGTGGTGGCCCGGGTTAAGGCCAAGGGTCTTTATCTTCTGGGCCGGGAGCTCTTTGAGCAGGTGGTTGCCGTTTTACGTGAGCGGCGGACTGTCTTGGATCTGTTGCATCGCTACGAATCATTGGCCGGGCCTGGGGGGCGGGAGAAGTTTGCCGATTGCCGACGCCACATGGAGCGGCTAATGCCCCCGGGGTTCTTGGCCGAGTTTGATGGTCGCCGCCTGCGCAACGCCCAGCGCTATCTTCTGGCCCTGGGGCGCCGGGTGGAGCGGGCCCATGTTGATCCTGTCCGCGACCGGAGCCGGGCCGCCCAGATGCTGCTGCATGAAGAACGGCTGGCGGAACTCACACTGCGTCAGCTTTTTACTCGGGAGCAGCACCAACTGCTGGCGGAATTTCGGGAGATGGTCGAGGAAATGCGGATCTCGCTGTTTGCCCAAGAGATCAAGACCCTCTACCCGATTTCGGAAAAGCGCTTGGCCGCCAAATGGGCCGAGATTAGGGAGTTGCTGGGTTGAGGTGGTGCCGGATAGAGCTGAACCGGTCACTGTTGTCCCTGAATTTGTTGAGAAATACGCCTCTTGAAAATTCTCAAATAATCGGAACACTGGTGTTTATCGGTTCAAAAATAACCCAAATTCAGTTAGACTGACTGTAGTTACGACTATTCAAGACAATCTGGCTGGTGGAACGCATGAGTTATTCAGTCATCCGGCGGCTCAATGCCATCGAGAATCTGCCCACCATTCCGCACACCATGCAGCAGGTGCTTTCCCAGATTGACGAGTTGTCTTCTTCTGTCGGCACCCTCCAGTCCATCATCGAGCAGGACCCGGCCATCACCACGATGCTGCTGCGGGCTGCCAATTCCTCCTTCTACAGCCCTCAGGAGGAGATCTCCAGCGTGGCTCGGGCCATTGTCATGATGGGTTTCCGGGAGATCCGTAACCGGGTGATCAGTTATTCGTTGATGGGGTTCTTTTCCGATGATCTCGGGTTTGACGAATTCAAGCCCGTAGACCTGTGGTTGCACTCCATCGGGGTGGCGGTGGCCGCCAAAAAGATCGCCCAGAAGGTAAACGGGGTTGACCCGGACGAGATGTTCACCGCCGGTATGCTGCACGATATCGGGCGCCTCGTCTACTGCCTTTACCTGAAAAAAGAGTTGCGGGAGGTTTTGGCGTGGTCCCGGAACACCGGTTGTTCGCTCAATGAAGCGGAAGATAAGGTCGGGCTGACCCATGCCGAGATCGGCAGTTATCTGGCCATGCGCTGGAAGCTGAGCGCGCTCCTGGTCGATGTCATTCAGCACCATCATAAGCCCCAACATGCCGTGGCCAACCTGAAGGGGGCCTCGGTGGTATTTCTCGCGGACTCACTGGCGATTCGTTTGGGGATCGGCTGGACGGGGGGGAGTGATACGCGCAAGATCCTGGTTCCGCGAAACCTCGGTCTGGATGGGGTGGCGGTTCGGAAAATTGCCTTGGAGTTGCTGGAAGAAAAGGCGAAAATCGTTGCCGGTTGGGGCAATGTTCTGGGGGTGCGCTGACCCCTTGCCACCGGTGATGGCTGTTTCCTGCATGGGCATACGCCGCGAAAATTTTGTCCCGGAATTTCGCGGCTAATACCCTCAAGGGGTACGCCGAGCCGCTCCCACTTTGCTACTCAGCGCCTAACGCCGTGCTTCAGGCCACCAAATCAACTTGCTGGACCGTGCCGATCGAACCGTCCTCCTTGGCGAAAATTCCCGTTTCCCTGACTTGGGCCTGTAATTTGTTGTTCTCACCGGTGAGCGCGAAGGGCGTTGCCACCCGCCCAAGATAAATGGCGCCGATACCCTTGACCCCCAGGCTTCCAACTGCCGTGAATCAGCGGTTTCCCCGCTCCAGAGCTGGAGTTGCTGGAAGACCGGATCCGCCTCGTCGATCCAGCCCCGTTCTTGTCGCCATCGTAGGCGGCCAATTCCTGGTAGCCGTTGCCACTGGTGGGGCCAAACAGTTCACTGCCGTCATTGACGATACCGTCGTGGTTCTTGTCGAGCACCAGGAAACCACTGCCGGATTTGACCATGCCGATCTGTTCATTCTGGCCGTCGGCGTTGAGGTCAAAGGCGAATTTGTCCTGGCTCAGGGCCACCGGCGCGCCGGTCAAGTTGATCACTAACGGATCCTTCAGGGCGTCACCGGCCCGGATAGTGAGGTTGGTTTCTTGGGAGAACTCCCGGCTCATGGTCATCTGCACGGCAAAGGCGACTTCCTTGCCATCGGCGGTGCTGAAGGATCCCGTGGCTTCAAACGAGGTGGATTCTGCCTGGTAGGTGGATTCGTGGTAGCTGAAGATTGGATCCGCATGACGTTTGCCCTCCGTGGCGGTGGTTACCGGATTCTGCCGTGAACTGCTCGCCGCCGGGACAACATCCTTGTTGTCGCAGGAGCAAGTTGGTAGATCCCAGTCAACGAGTCGGCGGGGAAAGTTTAGATCGAATTGCGTTAGGCAAAAAAATAGTTGGCTGGGTTTTTTCGGATGAGTCGGACTGGTCAGAGCAGTCCAACCAATTACCAGACTCCGTCACCCTTTCTGGCGCAGATTGATCTCCGCTTCCGAGGCGCGCACGTAGATGGGCACACAGCTAGCCGGATCGAGTCGTTCGCCCCGGGCCAATAATTCCGCGCCGAGTAGGCCGATGGTGGCGGCGCGGGGGAAATGGGTGGTGGCCGGGGGAAACAGGGCAGTTGCCCCCAGAGCATCCTGAAAGATTTGTCGGTAGCTGACTCCACCGTCGCCCACCAGGATGGTCGGGCCGGATAGTTGCCCGGCCAGCAGTTCCGGGCGCAGCACCAGATCATCGCTGGTGCGTTGCGGTAACCCGTCTTCCCCGCACTGGTAGAGGGCCGCGTAAACTTCCTGCTTGCGGGCATCCAGCAGGGCGCAGACCTTGGTGCCCGGCGGCGCCACCACCTGGCGGGCCAGACCGTCCAGGGTGGAAACCCCCAAGAGCGGCAAGCCGACGGCCAGGGCCAGCCCTTTGGCCAGACTCAGGCCGATCCGCAGGCCGGTAAAACTGCCAGGCCCCAAACTCACGGCCAGCCCGGCCAGGTCTTCCCAGGCCACCCCGACCTCCTCGCGAATCCGCTCCAATTGTTTCAGCAAACGCTGGGAATGGGTAGTGGGGACATCAAGCGAATATTCGGCCAGGCAGCGCCCTTTGCCGACCAGAGCGACGCTGCCGCAGAGGGTGGCGCACTCAAGGGCGAGCAGCGGTCGGTCGCCTGGTGGTGGGGAGGGAGTGGCCATGGTCGCGTTCAGCCTTGATGGAAGAGGCGGGCGATATCGTTATAGAAGACAAAGACCATCAGCGAGGCAAGAAGAACAATGCCCACCTGTTGACACATCTCCATGGCCCGCTGCGACAAGGGTTTGCGGCGGATCGCCTCATAGGTGAAGAACATCAGATGGCCGCCATCGAGAACCGGAATGGGCAGGAGGTTTAAGATACCCAGGTTGACGCTGATCAGGGCAATGAAATAGACCAGATTGCTCCAGCCTTGATGGAGTTGTTTGCCCGCCAGTTGGGCGATGAGGATGGGACCGCCCAGCTCGCTGGCGGGAATAACGGCCTGGATCATCTTGACGATGCCCAGGAGGGTCAGAGTGATGATGCCCCAGGTCTGGGCAAAACCGGCCTTGAGCGCCACCCAGAGTGACACCGGTTCGTAGGTGACCTCTTCGCTGCGGGCGATCCCCAACATATAGCGTTTGCCGGTCTCCTCGCCAAAAATGTTGCGACTGGCCGAAATCTCGGGTACGCCGGTGACGGATAGTTGCTCCAGGCCCCGTTTTAGGCTCAAGATCACCGGTTCCCCCTTGCTGGTGGCGATCAGATCTGCCACTTCTTCCCAGGTTGCGGTCTTCCGGCCATTGATGGCGGTGATCGTATCCCCGGCCTTCAGGCCAGCCCGCTCGGCCGGCGAACCAACGGTGACGCCACCAATCACCGAATTGTCCACCGGTTTCGGCAGGCCGCTGACGGCAAAGATCAGAAAGAAGATGAGAACCGCGAAAAGCAGGTTGAAGAGCGGTCCGGCAGCGACGACGCAAAAGCGCTGCCACACCGGTTTTTTGGCGAAGGAGCGGGATTCATCGGCGATGGCAATCTCTTCATCAACCACCCCTTCGCCGACCATTTTGACGTAGCCGCCCAGGGGCAGGGCGCTGATCAGATATTCGGTTTCGCCACGCTGCACCCCAACCAGCTTGGGGCCGAAGCCCAAGGAGAATTTGGTGACCTTGACGCCAAAGAGTTTGGCGAAGAGAAAGTGGCCGAACTCGTGGACGAAGATCAGGATCCCGAGGACGATGATGAAGGAAATGAGGGAGGTCATGGATTGGTCACTTATTAAGGAAAGGTTGAAGGCAATGACGGACATGGAACATGGCGCGAAGCTGTGGCGCCTCTAATGTGTAGGTTGGGTTAGCAGCTTTATCGCGTAACCCAACATTCCCAGGCCGATCGAGTGACTGAAACGTTGGGCTTTGTCCCTCAGCCCAACCTACGGGACTGTAGCGATCCATAATCTATCCACCAAACCCGGAATCGACAAGGGCTTTGGCAAACTCCCGGGCCTCGGTGTCGGCGGCCAGGATCCCGTTAAGTTCCCGGGATTCCCGCCGTTCACTACGGCGCAGGGTTTCCTCGACAATCGCGGTGATGGCCGGAAAGCGTATTTCTCCGGCCAGAAAGGCCGCCACCGCCACCTCGTTGGCACCGTTTAAGACCGCCGGCAGCGTACCGCCGCGTTGGCAGGCCTCGCAGGCCAGGAGCAGGGCGGGAAAACGCTGATGGTCCGGGGCGAAAAATTCCAGGTTGGGGGTGGTGGCCAGATTCAGGCGGGGCAGATTCAGTTCCAGTCGCTCCGGGTAACTTAAAGCGTAGGCGATGGGGATCTTCATGTCGGGGATGCCGAGATGGGCAATCATCGCCCCGTCCCGGTATTCAACCAGCGAGTGGACGATGGACTGGGGATGGATCAAGACCTCGATCTGGGCCACCGGGATCTGGAAGAGATGATGGGCCTCGATAACCTCCAAGCCCTTGTTCATCAAGGTGGCCGAGTCGATGGAGATCTTCTTGCCCATGCTCCAGTTGGGGTGAGCCAGGGCCTCGGCCGGAGTGACGGTGGCCATGTCCTTTTCGGGCCGCCGGAAGAAAGGACCACCCGAGGCGGTCAACACCAGATGGCTGACGTCCTCCCGCCGCCCGGCGTCGAGCCCCTGGGCGATGGCGCTGTGTTCGCTATCGACCGGCTGGATGGTGACGCCGTTGCGGGCGGCCTCAGCCATGATCAACTCGCCGGCCATCACCAGGGTTTCCTTGTTGGCCAGGGCGATGTCCTTGCCGGCCTGGATGGCGGCCAGGGTGGGCAACAGTCCTGCCGCCCCGACCACTGCCGAAACCACCTGACTGACCCCGGCCAAGGTGGCGACTTTTTCGATACCTTCGGCCCCGGAAACGATGCGGGTCTGGCAATCGGCAGGGAGTGCCCGGGCCAGTTCGGCGGCCAAGGCCGGATCGGCCAGCGAGACCAATTGCGGGCTAAACTCTAAGATTTGCTCACGCAGCAGGGTAAGATTGTTCCCGGCCGCCAGTCCCGCCACCTGGAAACGATCGGGGTACTGGCGCGCCACCTCCAAGGCATTTCTGCCGATGGAGCCGGTGGAACCCAGGATGGCGATGGCCTTGCGCATGATTGGTCTGGCTTCCGGTTAGACGGACAAAAAGCCGAAGTGGATCATGTAGAAGAGGACCGGGGCGGCGATCATCAGGGAGTCGAGGCGGTCCAGTACTCCGCCATGGCCGGGGAGGATATTGCCGGAATCCTTGACCCCCATGGTCCGCTTGATCACCGACTCGGTGAGGTCGCCCATTACCCCAACCATGCTTAGAAAAATGGTCAGGATTACCATCTTCACCACCGAGGCCTCGGGGAAGGCCAGGAGACTGACAATGACGGCGGCGGCGACGCTGCCCACCAGGCCGCCGAGCAACCCTTCCACGGTCTTACCGGGGCTGATGGCCGGGGCCAGTTTATGGCGGCCCAGGTATTTGCCGACAAAGTAAGCGGCCGAATCCGAAAATACCGTAATTACCGTTAAGAGGATCAGCCAGCTCTTGCCGTGGGGCAGGGTCAGGAGCAGGGTGAAGTGCGAGAAGCTGAAGCCCACGTAAAAGATGCCGAAGCCGATCCGCATCATCAGCACAAAGCCATTCTCCTGGCTGTTGGTGTCGGCCATGGTCGAGTAGCGCGAAAGGATGTAGGCGATCAGGAAAAACAGGGCGACGAAGAGGGCGGCGGCCACGGTTTCGGAGTTGCCCTCATAGGCGGCCAGCAGCGGGAAGAGCCCCAGGAGAATGCCGGTGTACTGGTCAAAGGGGGCAAATTGGGCCAGGGTCATGTTGTAGTATTCGTTCAGAGCCAGGCCGCCCAGCCCCAGAAAGACCAGCCAGAAGAGCCAGAAGGGGCCGTAAAAGAGAAGCAGCAGCCAGCCGCCGGCCACGATCAAGCCGGTGATGATCCTGATCTTGGTCATGATTGGCTCACCTGTTCGGGGGTCCGGCCGAAGCGGCGCTGGCGGCCCTGAAAATCGGTCAGGGCGGCCAGGAGCTGCTCCTTGCGGAAGTCGGGCCAGAGGGTTTCGGTGATGTAGATTTCGGCGTAGGAGAGCTGCCAGAGCAGGAAATTGCTGAGGCGCGACTCGCCACCGGTACGGATCAGGAGGTCTGGGTCGGGGAGGCCAACGGTGTAAAGGCGGGCGGCCAGGAGCTCCTCGCTGATTTCTTCAGGTTTCAAGGTGCCGGCGCAACACTCGGCGGCTAGCTGCCGGGCGGCACCGGTGATCTCGGCGCGGCCGCCGTAGCTTAAAGCCAGATTCAGGATCAGGCCGGTATTCCCAGTGGTTTGGCGGATGGCCTGTTGCAAGATTTTCCTGACCCCGACGGGCAACCGCTCGATCTGGCCGATACAGCGGACCTGGACACCGTTCTGGTGCAACGACGCCAGCTCACCCTGCAAAAAGACCTTGAGCAGTCCCATCAGGGCCTGGACTTCCAGGGGAGGGCGCTTCCAGTTTTCGGTGGAGAAGGCATAGATGGTGAGAACTTTGATCCCCAGGTCGGGGGCGGCGCTGACCATGGCCCGCACCGACTCAACCCCTTCTCGGTGGCCAACCGGCCGGGGCAGGCCACGCTGTTTGGCCCAGCGGCCGTTGCCGTCCATAATGATGGCGACATGGGCGGGGCTGGCGGCGTTGGGTGTGGGAAGTTCGCTCATGCTGCGGGCACCCTTGGTTGCCAAAGCGGGAGAGGGGGAGCCGGGCAGAAAAGGACCGGCGAAGCGGGGAAGGGAGGTCTTTAAACCTCCATGACCTCTTTGTCTTTTTCCGCCATCAGCGCCTCGATCTTCTTGCCGAAGATATCGGTTTCTTTCTGCGCCTCATCCTGCAAGCGGTGCAGTTCGTCCTCGGTGAGATGCTTGTCGTTCTTCAGGGTCTTTAATTCTTCGATGGCGTCCCGCCGGGCGTTACGCACGCCGACTCGGAACTCCTCGGTGACCTTCTTGATCTGTTTGACCAGGTCCTTGCGGCGGTCCTCGGTGAGCTGGGGGATGGCGACCCGGATCAGGCGGCCGTCGTTGACCGGATTTAAGCCCAGACCGGATTTGTGGATAGCCCGTTCGATGGCCGACAACAGCTTGGTGTCCCAGGCCTGGATCTGGATCAGCCGACTTTCCGGCACGGTCATGGTGGCCACCTGGCTGAGGGGCATGACCGACCCGTAGGCCTCGACCCGCAGCCCGTCCAGGAGGCTGATGGAGGCTCGACCAGTGCGGACCTTGGCCAGTTCCCGCTTATAGGAATCGATCACTCCATTCATCTTTTCGACCATGGTGGCGATGACTGTATGCATGTCACTCTCCCTTGATGATGGTGCCGGTATTCTCGCCGCAAAGCGCTTTGTGGATATTCCCCGGCGTATTCATGTTGAAGACCAGGATGGTTTTATGGTTGTCGCGGGCCAGGGAGATGGCGGCGGAATCCATTACCTTGAGCTGGCGGCGGAGAACCTCGGAGTAGGTAAGTTCGGTGAACTTGACCGCTTCGGGATGGCGCAGGGGATCCTGGTCATAGACCCCGTCCACCCGGGTGGCCTTGCAGATCACCTCGGCGCCAATCTCCAGACCCCGGAGGACGGCGGCGGTGTCGGTGGTGAAAAAGGGGTTGCCGGTGCCGGCGGCGAAGATCACCACCCGGCCCTGGCTCAGGTGCTTGTCGGCGGTGGTCAGGGCGTATGGCTCGCAGACCGTCGGCATGGGGATGGCCGAGAGCACCCGGCAGGGGACGCCGTTTTTCTCCAGGGTGTCCTGCATGGCCAGGGCGTTCAAAACCGTGGCCAGCATGCCCATGTTGTCGGCGACCGCCCGGTTCATCCCGGCTGAGGCGCCGGCCACGCCGCGAAAGATATTGCCGGCACCGATCACCAGGGCGACTTCCACCTGGAGCGCCTGCAAGCCCTTAATCTCACCGGCGACATAGGTGAGCATCTCGGGTTGGATGCCATAGGCGGCGGTGCCCATCAGGGCCTCGCCGCTCAGCTTGAGTAGAACTCTCCGGTATTTGCAGGCGGTCACGGTGGTCACCCCGATGGGTTTGGTTCAGGCGCCGATCTGGAAGCGGGCGAAGCGCTTGATGCTGATGTTCTCGCCGATCTTGGCGACAATCTCGTTCAGCAGGTCCTGGATTTTGAGTTTGTCGTTCTTGACGAACACCTGCTCCAGCAGGCAATTGTCGGCATAGTACTTGTCGAGTTTGCCGGTGACGATCTTGTCGGCGATGTTGGCCGGTTTGCCCGACTCCAGAACCTGGGTCTTGAAGATCTCGGTTTCGCGGGCCACCAAGTCGGCAGGCACGTCTTCGCGCTTGATCGATACCGGGTTGCTGGCGGCGATGTGCATGGCCACGTCCTTGGCGAAGGTCTTGAACATGTCGGATTTGGCGACAAAGTCGGTTTCACAGCCGATTTCGACCATCACGCCCAGCTTGCCGCCGGCATGTATGTAGGTCTCGACCAAGCCTTCGCTGGTGGCGCGGTCAGCCCGCTTCTGGGCCACGGCCAATCCCTTGGTACGCAGGAAATCGATGGCCTTCTCCATATCGCCACCGGTCTCGCTCAGGGCCTTTTTGCAGTCCATCATGCCGGCGTTGGTCTTGTCTCGCAGTTCTTTTACCATCTGACTGGTTATTTCCACGGTGTCACTCCTAAATAATTTCCGGTTGGTTAATTATGGTGTTTGGCCGCCGGGGTGAATGGCCCCGGCGGCTTGCAGCGAAGCGCCAACGCCGTTACTCAGCCTCGGCGGCCGCGTCTTTGTCGAATACCGGGGCCTGGGCTACGGCCGGTTGTTCCGCGCCGGCACCCTTGTAATCCTGGGGCTGATCCTTGCCGGCCAGGATGGCGTCGGCCAGGCGGGAGGCGACCAGCTTGATGGACTTGATGGCGTCGTCGTTACCCGGGATCGGGAAATCGATGTGATCGGGATCGCAGTTGGTATCGGTCATGGCCACCACCGCGATGCCCAAACGGCGGGCCTCCTCAATGGCGATCTTTTCCCGCTTGGGGTCGATGACGAAGATCACCGAGGGCAGGCTCTTCATCTCTTTGATGCCGCCCAGGTTGAGCTCCAGTTTGACCAGGGATTTCTCCATGGTCAGAATCTCTTTCTTCTTGTAGTGGTTGATGGTGCCGTCTTCCTGCATGGCGGTGATGGAGCGCAGCCGCTCGACTGACCTGCGGATGGTCTGGAAGTTAGTGAGGGTGCCGCCCAGCCAGCGGTTGCTGATGTGGAACATGCCGCAACGGGCCGCTTCTTCCTTGACGATTTCCTGGGCCTGCCGCTTGGTGCCGACGAAGAGGACGGTGCCGCCCTTGGCCGCGGTCTTGGCCATGAAGTCATAGGCCTGGTTAAACAGGGGCAGGGTTTTGTCCAGGTTGATGATATGGATCTTGCTGCGCGAACCGTAGATGTATGGACGCATCTTGGGGTTCCAGCGCTGGGTCTGGTGGCCGAAGTGCATACCGGCCTCGATCATTTCCTGCATGGTAACGTGGGACATGTAAATCTCCTTTTCTGGTTTTTCCGCCATCCCGTTGCCCCGACCCGAAACCGGGCACCAGTGGAGCCTTGCAGGGATGTGAGTGATAAGACGCCAGGGTTGATCCCGGGCGCTTTTAAAACCCGGCATTAATAACACTCCGCCCCACCATTTGCAAGGGGGAAGGAAGACGATCAGGGAAAAACCTTGACGGGGGGAGGGGATGCAATAATTATGGACAATTCTTGGCTAATACGAGCAATGGGAATTATGGGAGTTATGGGAGCAATAGTGGCTTTTTATAATTCCCATAATTCCTATTAACTCCTATAACTCAAAAATTATCGAAGCCACTTAGCTACCTAATCATCCCTCATCTGCCGATTATCCCAATAAATGCCAGCACTACCTTGTAACCCCAAAAAAATCCTGATCCGTTCCACCAACTGGATCGGCGACGCCATTATGACCACCCCGGCGGTGCGCACCATCCGCGCCAACTTTCCCGGGGCCCACATCGCCATCCTGGCCTATCCCTGGGTGGCTGATGTCTTTGCGGCCAGCCCCCATGTCGACGAGGTGATTATCTTTGATCGCGACGGCCAGCATCGGGGGCTTAAGGGTTTGTGGCGGTTGGCCCGGCAGTTGGCGGTCCGCGACTTTGACCTGGCGATTCTGCTGCAGAATGCCTTCAAGGCGGCGCTGATCGTCCGGCTGGCCGGGGTCCCGGTTCGGGCCGGCTACAGCCGCGATGGCCGCCGCCTGCTGCTGACCCATCCGGTGGCGCTTCGGCCGGAGGTCAAGAAACTGCACCAGGTCCATTACTATCAGGGCCTCTGCCGTGATCTTGGGCTGCAGCCCGGCCCGGATGAGCTCTTTCTGCAGTTGGCCCCGGCGGCTGAGGAATGGGCCAATGCCTTTGCTGCCTCTTGTGGTGGGCGGCCGCTCATCGGGCTTAATCCAGGCGCCGCGTACGGACCCGCCAAATGCTGGCCGGTGGCGCGCTACGGCGCCCTGGCCGGTCATCTGGCAAGCGAGTTGAATGCGGTCATCCCGGTGTTCGGGACCACCGCTGACGCCCAGACCGCCGCCGCCATCAAAGCCTGCGCCCCGGCCCAGGTTATTAATCTGGCTGGGGCCACCAGCCTGGCCCAGGCCATGGCCCTGATCGGCCGCTGTGATGCTTTCGTGACCAACGATTCCGGCTTGATGCACGTGGCGGCGGCCCAGAAGACCCCGCTGGTGGCCATCTTTGGCTCGACTGATCCGGTGGCCACCGGCCCCTTTTCCGACCGAGCGCTGGTGCTCCGCAAGGAACTTGATTGTCAGCCCTGTTTCCGCACCCATTGCCGGGCGGATTTCCGCTGTATGACCGAGATCGGAGTGGAAGAGGTCTTGGCGGCGGTGCGGCAGTTGCTGGCGGGAAATGCCCACTCAGAGTGAAGAATTGGCGGTTCTTTCGGAGTAAATGCTGGCGGCAAGTTGTGGGAGCGGCCGCCTGACCGCGAATGCCCAAATCTTTCTTGGCGTCGAGGCTGATTATCGATCAGGGCTTTTTGCGACCAGGCGGTCGCCCCCAGAGTGATGAATGATGCCCCCCCTGTTTGGCTGGGCTGATTTGGAGAAATGCAGATGACGAATCTTGAGCAAAAACTAAAAGATGCTCCGCTCCGCCCGGCGGTCTTCCTCGACCGGGACGGCACCATCAACGAACAGATGGGCTACATCAATCATCTGAGCCGCTTTGTCCTGTTGCCCGGGGCGGCGGCGGGTATCCGCCGCTTGAATGAGCTGGACATTCCAGTGCTGGTGGTGACCAACCAGTCTGGTCTGGCCCGGGGCTATTTCCCGCCGGAACTGCTTACGGCGGTGCATGAAAAGATGGTGGCCGAACTGGCCATTCAAGGCGCCAGGGTGGACGGGATTTACGTCTGCCCCCATCACCCCGAGGCCAAGCGGGAGGAGTATCGGCTGGCCTGCAATTGCAGGAAGCCGAAGACCGGCCTCTTCACCCGAGCAGCCGCCGAGCATGGCCTTAACCTAACCGCCTCCTTCGTGGTCGGCGACCGCTGGTCGGACCTGAAGGCGGCGGCGGCCTGCGGGGCGACCTCGATCCTGGTCTTGACCGGTTATGGTCGGGGGGATTTGGCGTATATCGGCCCGACCCAGACAGTCCAACCGGATCAGGTGGTTGAGGATTTGGCTGGGGCGGCAGAGTGGATTGCCAAGCGGTTGGGTTGTTGAAGGTAATGTCTTGCTGTATCCAGGTGGGAGCGACCGCCCGGTCGCGAAAGGGGCGTCCGCCGTTGCCACGGTAATGAGTAGATGCCTGGAGATCTGTGGGCGTTTGCGGTCAGGCGACTGCTCACCTGGATGACCCCAAGGGCACATCTGGCGGAGGGGGGAGCATGCTTTCCCGCCTCGATCACCATCCCCGCCATTTCGCTCAATGCTTTTCTTTTTTCACTGGTGGCGGCGTCTTAAAGACCACCTCATTTTTTCGTAATAAACCATACTGGTCCCGGGCGACCTTCTCCAGGTAGGTGGAGTCGTTCTTCAGCCGGTCTATTTCCGAGGTCATGGCCCGGTTGGTTTCGGTCAATTCGCGGTTGTGGTTTCGTGCCTCGTTCAGTTCCTTTTCCAGGCGGAAATAACTGATCGCCCCCCAGGGCGAGAAGGTCAGCCATAGCAGCAGAAGGAGGGTGATGATCCCGGCAATCAGGAGGATTTTACGGTTTTGGTCGGTCATGGTTGTCTGATCTGCAGTTCTGGTTAGTTCTGTGGGAGTGCCATTGGCTCAATAAATTCTCGCGCTTACAGGGGAATATTTCGAAAGTACCCAACGAAGAGCACCATCCAGATAATCATGGCCAAGACAAAGGCCACCAGGCCACCGATGATCCACGGTGGTGACATATTCGGCGGAACCAGTTGATTGGCGCGCACGACCAGCCAGTGTACGTAGGCAAGAAAGACGACCAGCAGGGCGGCAACTCTTACCATGAACTCGTGGATGACCTTGATGGTCTCGGCACGGCGGGCCGGGGCCAGCCAATAGTCGCGATTCGGCAGATTGATGCGAACATTCGGAGTGTTCAGGCCCACAACTGGCACAAAGGCCAGAAGGGACGGCAGCCCGACAATCAACACGAGCATGAAACGCACATAGTACGACTTGGGCATAAATCCGTTGGCCACCCCGGAGGCCACAAAGTGCGAAGCAACCTCATCAGGAAGGGTCAGGCTGGTTAAATAAACGAATAGAGTCGTGCCTGCCAGCATGAGAAGAAAAGAGACTGATGAGCTTCCGCGCTGCATGGTCTGTTCACCGTTGTTAATGCCGCCTGGTCTAACGCAAGCATAGGAATCGCATTGGAAAATAATGGGTTAGTAATCATGATCTCTAGGATTAGAATCTATAGCTGCCCGATCTTCATCACGTCAACGGTTCTTTGTCTTGAGTCCATACGGTCAGGTTGGTGAGGTCGTGTTGGCGTGCCGGGATAAAGAAAGAGAGGAGATAGCCGACGACGAACATCATGACGTTGCTGACAATGCCGGTGTAATACGACTCGAACGAGCGATTGATCGCTTCCGTCCAGGAGGTGGGCAGCCATCCCATCCCCGAAAGTGAAATTATCGCCGACCAGACGATCGCGAACAGGATGCCCACAAAGACTGCCCGCCCGTCCCCCCGCTTGGTGAAGAAGCCCAGCATGTACAATCCCAACAACCCACCGGCGACAATGGACTGAAGCTCGGTCGCCAAATCTTGCAAAGTCGAGCTCCCGGCCAGGAACAGCCAGTACGCGCCGCAGACCATGATGATGGAACTGGCCAGGGTGAGCAGCTTGGCGGCGTTGACATAATGCCGGTCGTCGCTATTGCGAACGAGGTGGCGTTTGTAGACGTCGGTGATCGCCACCGCCGATATGGAGTTCATCGCCGATGACATGCTCGACATGGCCGCGGCCAGGACGGCGGCGATGACGATGCCGCACAACCCGACCGGCAACTGCGTCGCAATGAAGTATGGCAGGATTTCTTCGGCCCTGCTCGCGCCGGTGAGCATGGCATGGGCCTGGGCGTCCGGGAAAACCTGGTAGAAGACGTACAGTCCCGTCCCGACGAGCATGAAGTAGCCCCAGGTCGGCACACTCAAGAAACAGCAGATCCACATGGCGCCGCGCGCGTCTTTCGCGCTCTTCGCGGCGCAAAACTTCTGGATGTTCTCCTGGTTGGTGCTGTACTCCGCGAGCCATTGAAAAATACCGACAATCAACAGCATGATCACGGTCTTTTCCTTCAGGGCGAAGCCCCAGGCGATCGGCTCCAGCTGCCCGCTGGCGTTGAGTTGACTCAGGCCGAACTTCCCGTCGGCCCACCCGACGGAGAAGAGTTGCGACATTCCGCCGGGCAGCTTGTAGACGATGGTGGCGAGGATGAGCAGGCCGCCGCAGATCAGGATCACCGACTGCACGAAGTCCGTCCAGATTACTGCCTCGATGCCGCCAACCACGGTGTAGTAGGCGGTGATGGCACCACCGAGGAGAATGCAGGCCGGGACACTCCAGCCGGTCAACCGGTGCATCAGGAGTGCGACCAAGAATTGGATCATGCTGATGCGGATGCACTGCGCCAGCATGAAGACCGAGGCACCATACAGGCGGGTGCCGGGGCCGAACCTGCCTTCGAGGTATTCGAAGACCGAGGTGATCTTCCCGCGCCGGAAAAAGGGCACAAACCACCGCGAGGCGATGAGCACGCCGAGGGGGAGCATGATGCAGATCAGGTAGCGCACCCAGGCGGTCTTGTACGCATCGGCGGGATAGGCGACAAAGGTGATCGAACTGATCGTGGCACCGAACAACGAGACGCCGAGGAGCCAGCCTGGATAGGCGCGACCGCCGACGAAGTAGCTTTCCGTGCTCTTCGCCCTGCGGCCAAAATAGGCGCCCATGGCAAGCATTGCCCCGAAATAGAGGACGAGTATGCCGATGTCGATTGGATTGATTTGGTTCACGATATTTCACTCCAGAATTGGTCGCCGACCATGCGCGAATTTCGAGACATTCCGGTTTCTGATTACCACTAATCTTCAGCCAATTCTGTGCACACGCAAGGTTTGCAGCAGTAGCTGTTTGCCATAAACTGAATGTGAGTTGCGATGAAATTGGGCCGTCCTTCGACAAGCCTGTCCTGAGCCCTTCGACAGGCTCAGGACAGGCTTGTCGAAGGACG
>Ga0334722_10003454_pt1 | contig 16991 bp, 9 predicted proteins | sample C3_bottom_MG_FD_207210 | JGI IMG/M metagenome (GOLD analysis project Ga0334722, IMG submission 207210) | Sediment microbial communities from Yellowstone Lake, YNP, Wyoming, USA - C3_bottom | ecosystem: Environmental > Aquatic > Freshwater > Lake > Sediment | place: USA: Wyoming | collected...
AGCGCCCCGACCAGCGCTGCCAGCGCGCGTTCGACGAGAAGGGCCGCCTGCATGTGTTGGTCCATCGTCGTAACCTGCATGATAGGCATGGCCGGATCGATCAGCCAGATCTGTCGCTTGAATTCGGCGACCATCGAACTCGCGTCTCCTCGAACACGCGCGATCACCGTCATCTCGCCCCGCGGCTGTTGCGCGAATGGCAGGTACAAATAGGGTTGCGGTGCCTCGTCCAGGGAGAGGTACTTCCCGTCTTGCACCACGCCGACAATCTCGCAGCTCTGTCCTGGCGCTGAATCCGTGGTCGGCGACACACTGATGTAGTTCCCGATCGGATCTCGGTCCGGCCAGAACTTCCTCGCCATCGTCTGGTTGATGAGGACGACCGGGGATGTCCCGGCCCTGTCGCTGTCGGCAAACGGACGTCCCTGCATGATACGGACGCCCATCGTGTCGAAGTAGGCGGGCTCCACCGTGTTGTAGCTGACTTGCAGCGATGTTTCCCCCGCAGGCAACTGATACCCGGGGATCACGACGTTCTGCCTTGCCCCGCCGCCAAACAGGCGGTTCAACGGGAGGTGTGCGGCCATCGTCACGCGCTCCACGCGTGGTGTCGCCGACAGGCGCTCGAGGAGCGAACGGTAGAACTCCCGGGCTCGGGCACCGGTGTAGCCAGCGGCCCCCGGCGACATCGTCGAGAACACCATCGGCCGGGCCACAAACCCCGGGTCGATCTCCTGCATCTTCAGGAAATTGCGAACCAGGAGCCCCGATGAAACGAGCAGCGCGAGCGACACCGCGATCTGCCCGACGACGAGAACGTTGCGAGGCGTGAACCGCCCCAGGCGCCGCTTCGGTCTCTCGCCGCCGGGGCCTTTCAGCAGTGGGACCACATCGGGCCGCGATGCAGCCAGTGCTGGCATGAGACCGAACAGCGGAGCGGCGAACACGCTGGCAGCGAGCGTCGCCGCCAGCACCCTCATGTCGACGCGAAAGTCGAAGTTGAAGGTGAACGGCATCTCCGGAACGAGCGACGGAATGAGGCGGAGCAGCCAGAAGGCGAGCAACAACCCGCCAGCGGCGCCGGCCAGCGAGAGGAGCACCGATTCGGTCAGCAACTGCCGGACGAGTCGCGACCGGCTCGCCCCGAGCGCGAGACGGACGGCGATTTCCGCACGCCGCGCTTCGGCGCGGCCGATCATCAGCCCGGCCACGTTTGCGCACGCCAGCAGCAGGATCATGCCGACCACCGCGATTGAGAGGACGCCAGCCACTCGCAACTTCTCTCGGCGCGCGTCCTGCTCGTAATCGGCTGTTAGAGAGCGGTCCCTGTTGGTGGCCGGATAGGCCTCGGCCATGCTTGCCCCCAGCACGCGCATCTCCGCCTGGGCCTGTGCCAGCGACACCCCCGGCTTGAGGCGCGCATACACCGAAAGCGGGCGATTCCCGCGGGCCTCGAGGGTGGCGGCGGAGCCACCGCCGCCAATGGCCGGCCACATCATCATCGGGACCCAAAGGTCCGGTGCGAGGATTGGCTGAGTGCCCCCGAATTCCGCCGGGAGAACGCCGACAACGGTGTAGGCCCGCGCGTTCAGTTGGACGGTCTTGCCAAGGACGCCAGGATCCTTGTCGTACCGCCGAGCCCACAGCCGCTCGCTGATGACCGCGACCGGATGCGAGCCCGGCCGTTCGTTCTTCTCGGGGAGGAACGTTCGGCCCTGTATCGGCCGAACGCCAAGTGCCGTGAAATACGAGGAAGACACCAAGGCGGCAAACGCCACCTCGGGTGGCCGCCCGTCGCCGCTGATGCCGAACGCCACTGAGCTCGACGCACAGACGTCGGCGAACAGGTGAGACGCCTGACGGATATCGACGTACTCCGGGTAGGACAGCGTGTCGCGCTGTCGCTTGCCAGTCGACGATTGGATGCTGACGAGATGGGCGGGGTCGGTGATCGGGAGCGGCCGGAACCCGAGCGCATCGATCAGGCTGAACAGCACAGAGTTGGGTCCGATGCCGATGGCGAGCGAGACGACGGCGACCATCACCAGCACTGGATTACCGCGGAACACCCTCAGCGCGTACCGGACGTCCTGAATCAGCGTTTCCATCCCGCCTCCCATCACACTGGAGGATTGCCAGTCGAGACGAGAGACGAACGGCACTGACATTTGGTTCGCTGAGGGCGGCCGCGACCCGCGAGGCGCCGGCGTCAAATCACGGCGACACCCGCGCCTCACTCGAGGCGGAAGTCCGCTCACCGCACCGTGAACTCGCCTCGCAGGCGGATGTCTTTCGACGAGCCGCCGATCATCACTCGGAATGTCCCTGGTTCCACGACCCATCGCAGTGCCGCATCCAGCATCTGCAAGTGCTCGGAACCCAGTTCGAAGACAAGTTCTTTCGCCTGGCCCGGATCGAGGTGGACGCGCTGAAATCCCTTCAGTTCCATGACCGGCCGCGCCACTGACGCCAGCACGTCGCGCAGGTACAGCTGCACCACCTCGTCGCCTGCTCGCGTGCCGCCGTTGGTCACACTGCATCGCACCGTTACTTTGCCGGCCGCCGTGAGAGCGGCCGGCTCAATGCGAAGCCCCGAATACGCGAAAGTCGTGTAGCTGAGCCCGTGCCCAAATGGGAACAGCGGCTGGCCGGTGAGGTCGACGTAGTCGTCGCCGCGTCCTGTCGGCTTGTGGTTGTAAGACAGCGGCAGTTGCCCTTCCGCGACGGGAAACGTGATCGGAAGCCGCCCCGCGGGATTGTAGTCGCCGGCCAACACGTCCGCGACGGCGTGACCGCCTTGCTCGCCTGGATACCAGGCCTCGATGACGGCGCCCACGCGATCGAGCCATCGGGACATCGTGATGGCGCTTCCGCCAATGAGCACGACGACGACCGGCTTGCCGGTCGCCGCCACCTGCTGAATCAGTTCCTCCTGGTGACCTGGCAACCCGAGCAGCGCGCGGTCGCGGAACTCTCCCTCTTCGACGCCCGCCACGACAATCGCTATCTCGCTCTGCTTCGCCAGCGCCACCGCTTCGTCTATGCGTGACCGCCAGTCGTCGGCCACGCCCGCGTCCCACACGAGCTTGACACGCGCGTTGCCGGTGCTTTCGAAGTACTCGAGGCGGACGTCGTGCGAACTGCCCGGCGGGAGATTCACGTCGGCGAGGTGCACGCCGTACGATTGCTTCTTCCAGTTGTCGATGATCAACCTGCCATCGAGATAGAGGCGATAGCCGTCGTTGCCCTCGACGCCCAGGCGCCGGACGCCTGCCGGCGGCGATATCAGCGACCCGGTCCAGCGAACGGAGTACCAGTCGAACGGGATTCCGCGACCCGGCGAGTTGAGCGTCCAGCCAAAGTCCACGCGCGGATCGGTGCGGACGATCTTCGGCTGACCCTCGAGAGCGTTGTTGTCAAAATACTCGCCCGACAGGCCACGCAGCCTCTTGTCGCTGACGCCGGACGCAAGCTGATCGGCGGGCACCACAACGAACTCGCGCGTGACGCGGCCTGGCCCGGGCGCATGGCGGATGGTCACCCGCGCACCAAATCGTTGTCGAAGACCGTCGAGGAGCGAGACCTTCGCGATGCCTGGTCCGCTGTACCCGCCAAGCCGCGCATCGACGGCGTCGGTGCCGACCACCGCGATCGACGAGAGCGTTGGCGCGAGCGGCAACACATGGCCGTCGTTCTTGAGCAGCACGAGCGACGCGCGGGCGGCGTCGCGCGCCAGCGAGAGGTGGTCCGTGCTGCCGTTGGAAGCGGCCGCCGCATCGGGATCGTCGTAGGGGTGCTCGAACAGCCCGAGTTCGAACTTCACGCGCAGCACGCGCGAGACCGCCGCGTCGATCACCGCGGGGGAAACGAGTCCGCGCCGGACGGCGTCGAAGTACGGCCGGAACTGTGGATAGGACGACTGGAATACGACGTCGAGTCCAGACTGCCAGGCATGTCTGGCGGCCTCCGGGGTATCCGGCTCGGTCATGTGGAGCACGGTCGCGCCGCCCGTCGCAGCCGCATCCGAAATCGCGACGCCCTCAAAACCCCATCGCCCCCGCAGCACGTGGGTCAACAGCCATCTATTCTGCGTGGCCGGGGTGCCATCCACAGAGTTGTAGGCGGTCATGATCGACCGGGCGTGCCCCTGTCTGATGGCCGCTGCAAACGGCGGGAAGTACCGCTCCGACAGCAGGCGATCGCTATAGTCGATGGGATAACTGTCGCGACCGCCCTCGCCCACGTTGGCCACGAAGTGCTTGGGCGTTGTGACGATCCCCGCTCGCTCGAACGCGTCGACAAAGGCCACGCCCATCACCGACGACAGGTACGGGTCCTCCCCGTATGTCTCCTCCACGCGTCCCCACCGCACGTCGTCGGCGATGTTGACGACCGGAGAAAGGACCTGACGGATGCCGCGGGTCCGAGTTTCGCTTGCGATGGCGCTCGCCACGCGCCGCATCACTGTCGCGTCCCATGTCGCTGCGAGAGCGATAGCCTGGGGGAACATCGTCGCGCCCTCCTTCGCCAGGCCGTGCACCGCCTCTTCGAAGGGGATGATCGGGATGCCGAGGCGGGTCTTCTCGACGAAGAAGCGCTGGATGGCGTTGATGCGTTCCGCATGCCGGCGGGCAACCTCTGGCGCCGGCACGTCGGCGCGGCTTCCATCCGCCCCGCGCGTTCGGGGGGCCGTCGAAATCTGGAGGCCGAAGATCCCGTGTGCATAGTCGTTGGCCGGATCGTCGAGGTCGCCGGGGATCATGTACAGCTGCCAGAACTTTTCTTCGAGCGTCATGCGCGAGAGCAGATCGCGCACCCGCTCGCTGGCGGGCAGTCGCGAGTCGCGATAGGGAAGCGTCGAGGGCGCCTGCGCGGACCCCAGGCTATCGAGCAGCAGGAGGCATATCAGCAAGACGGCGAGGCGGGTGCGTGACATATGTTGAGGCATCCCAGGCCTGTGACGACCGATTCTATCGTGACTTCGGGCCGCGGCCGAATCCTCTATAATCAGCATATTCAGGTCAAACACTGGCACAAGCGCTGCGGCGCAAAGGAGTTCGCGATGAAACGAATCACATGGTTCCTGACGATCGTGTGTGTGGCGTTGGCCCTTGGTTTCGGTGCCGGCATGAGCGCGGCGAGCAAGTCCTACCAGTTCACCGGAGTGGTGAAGGCCGCCGCCGGAGGCACGCTGACCGTTGAGAAGAGCGCGAAGGAAGTGTGGACGTTCTCGACGGATAAGGACACCAAGGGAACGGCGAAGGTCGGCGACAAGGTGACCGTGTACTACAACATGGTCGCGACCGAGATCGAGGCCAAGCCGGCCAAGCCGGCGCCGGTGAAGAAGTCAGGGAAGTAGAGGCTCGTCACTCTCGGTCTGGCCGCTTCGGCTGGATCGCCACCAGTGTGCTCGGCACCACGAAGGAGCTGACGATGATCAAGGGTTTCAAGGAATTTCTCATGCGCGGCAACGTCGTCGATCTGGCGGTCGCTGTCGTGATCGGCGGCGCGTTCGGTGCCGTTGTCACAGCGCTCGTGAAGGATCTGATCACACCGCTCATTGCCGCAGTTGTCGGCAAACCAGATTTTTCGGCGATACAGTTCACGATCAACGGCAGCAAGTTCCTGATCGGCGACTTCATCAACGCCATCGTCGCATTCGTGATGGTCGCCGCCGCGATCTACTTCTTCGTCGTCACCCCATTGAACATGCTGGCGGCGAAGCGACGCAGCGGGCAAGCGCCTCCCGATCCCACGACGAAGAGCTGCCCGGAGTGTCTCAGCGACGTTCCGATTGCGGCTCGCCGTTGCAAGTTCTGCGCGCAGCCGTTGACTGTCGCTGGCAGCGGGCGATAGCCACACCGGGTCGCTCCACGAGCAGTTGAACGTAGCGGTCGTTGGTGACCGGCACGCGCGAGAGGGTTGCGCTGCCGAAACCCGGTAGTGAAGCGCTAGCGCGGGTTATGAGGCCGGTTCCCGAACCGCAATCGAGGCCCCAATGAAGCTCCCGAAGACAGATTCATCACGCCGTTCGTTCTTGTACCGCCTTGGGCTTGCTGGCGCCGCCCCGGCCGTCGCTGGTGGACTCGGGATCTTTGGCTCAACCGCCCAGGCCCTCGCGGGACAGGCTGGCCCCCGACAGGGGCCGAGAGTGCCGGAGAAGAATGCCACCGGTGCGTCGTGGAGCCGCGAGTATTGGGCGCAGAAGGGCGATGTCAAACTGTACCTGTATCGCAAGCGTCGATCAGCGCCGGAGCCCGGAGCACTTGCGTTGCCCGTTCTGTTCCTGGTCCACGGTTCGTCCTTGTCGTCGCGATCAGCCTTCGATCTGGCCACTCCCGGCCTCGGCGAGTACTCCCTGATGAATGTGTTCGCCGGTTATGGGTTCGATGTCTGGACGATGGACTGCGAAGGGTATGGTCGATCGTCGAGAACTGAGGGGAACGCGGACGTCGCCGCCGGCGTGGCCGACCTCGAGGCCGCCGCCGGTGTTGTGATGCGCGAGACCGGGCAGCGGCGTTTTCACTTCTTCGGTGAGTCGTCTGGTGGTCTGCGCGCCGGAGCGTTGGCGATGAAGCGACCCGAACTGGTCGATCGCCTCGTCCTCGCGGCGTTTACCTACACCGGAAAGGGATCGCCCACGCTGACGGAGCGTGCCAAGCAACTCGACTTCTATCGCACGCACAACCGACGACCGCGCGATCGGGAGATGATCCGCAGCATCTTCACGCGCGACAAGGCCGGCACCACAGACCCGGCAGTGGCCGAAGTGCTGGCCGATGCAGAGCTGAAGTTCGGAGACACGGTACCGACCGGAACGTACCTCGACATGACGGCCAACCTGCCCGTTGTCGATCCGCGCAAGGTGCGGGCGCCCGTCCTGTTGATTAAGGGCGAGTACGACGGCATTGCCACCGAGGAGGATCTGGTCAGCTTCTTCCAGCAACTCCCGAATGGCGATCGCCAGCTGAGCGTGCTTTCCGGGATGGCGCATTCGGTCGCGATGGCGCTCAACCGCCACCAGTTCTGGCATGTCACGCGGAGTTTTCTGGAGATGCCGCCGCGCCACTGAGTGCCGGGACCGCGGCCACACCTTTACCGAAGTGATGGGGCGCAGGGGCAGTCGGCACCAGTGCACTGAAAGAGCTATCCATGATCACAACTGCAAGGCGAGTCACTCGATGACCGACACACGACGTTTTGATCAGGTCGCTGGCACGTGGGATGAAGACCCAGCACGCGTCGCGCTGGCGAACGCCGTCGCCGATGCCATTGGCCGACAGCTCGAATTGGTACCGACGATGGACGTGCTGGAATACGGTTGCGGAACGGGTCTCTTGACGATGGTGCTGCTGCCGCGCGTGGGCCGCGTGACAGGTGCGGATACCTCGGCGGGCATGCTGAGTGTGTTGGAGCGAAAAGTGCGGGAGCAAGAGCTGAAGGCTGTGACGACGCTGCTGCTTCGGCCGGATGATGGCTACGCGCTCGCTGGCGAATACGATCTCATCGTCAGCAGCATGACGCTTCACCACGTAGAGGATCTGGCCGTGCTCTTCGCCCGGTTTCGCGATCATCTCCGTCCGGGCGGGCGTGTCGCACTTGCCGACCTCGATCGCGAGGACGGCACCTTCCACAAACCGGAGATCACCGACGTGTTCCACATCGGATTCGACCGGGTCGATTTGAAAAGGATGCTGGCCCAGGCGGGCTTCGACGAACTGGTGGATTCCACGGCGTTCCTCGTCCGCAGGAACGACCGCGACTATCCTGTATTCCTGATCAGCGGCCGGCTGCCCGAGTAGGGGAGAGCGGGCCTGCAGGGTCGACTTCTGACCCCCCGTCGCCGGTACCGGCGGTTTTGATCGAACCTCATTACCGAGAACAGGCGTGTTAAACTAACGCGGCCAGAGGCCGCGCCCGAGAGATTCCAAGCGGCTTGGGCCACAGCCGACGTCATCCCCCTCGCGCCCGGGTGCCTCTGCCCCCCCGCGCCCGTCATTTGGTCGTCGTTGTCTTCGAGTTCGCGCTGTGGCGTAACCCGAGTCCGGGTGTCGCGAAGATTGTGCTTCGCGTCCCATCGGGCGGGTTTGCCGCCGACAGCGCCATTCAGGAGGTAGCGGTGATGCCACACATTCGGATTCCCATCCGCATCATGGCCATCATGTACGCCACGCTGAGCGTTGGCGTGGTCGCGCGCGCCCAGTCGCTCGTCGTCAGCGAGTTCGATCCCGGTGTGAACGGCGAGGTCCAGGCTATCGCCCTCCAATCGAACGGGAAGATCGTCATTGGCGGCGGCTTCACGACGGTCGGGTTCAGTTCGAGTGGCCCCACGACGCGCAACGACATTGCGAGAGTGAACGCCGACGGAACGGTCGACACGAGCTTCAATCCTGGTGCCAATGGTCGGATCATCGCCATTGCCATCCAGGCCGACGGGAAGATTGTGGTCGGCGGGGCCTTCGACGCGCTGGGCGGCGGTGGCTTCGGCGTCACGGCGCGCAGGTATATAGGCCGGCTCAATGCGGACGGCACGGTAGACCCGAGTTTCAATCCGGGCGCAAATGGCCTGATCAGGCAGATGGTCATCCAGTCCGACGGAAGGATCCTGGTCGGCGGCGCGTTCACGACAGTGGGGGGCGGCGGAACCGGTACCACGGCGCGCAACTTCATCGCTCGGCTCAACGCGGATGGCTCGCTCGACACGGCCTTCAACCCCGGCGCCAACGGAGAGGTCTACGCCATTGCCGTGCAGCCAGACGGGCAGATCCTGGTCGGCGGCGCGTTCACAGCGCTAGGGGGCGGGACGGGAACCACCACTCGCAGTTTCATCGGACGCCTCAACGCCGACGGCTCGCTCGACACCAGTTTCGATCCGGGCGCGAATCACGAGGTGTACAGTCTCGCCATCCAGTCGGATGCCAGGATTCTCGTCGGGGGCAACTTCACGACACTGGGCGGCGGCGGCAGCGGCACAGCGACGCGCAACAGCATCGGCCGCCTCAACGCCAACGGGACACTCGATACCGGCTTCAATCCGGGCGCAGTATTCGAACCCTCGTCGCCCATTACCAATGTTCGAGCCCTTGCGTACCAGCCTGATGGAAAGATCCTGGTGGGCGGTACCTTCACGGCGCTGGGCGGTGGAACCGGGACAACCGTGCGCAGATTTCTCGGACGACTCGAGGCCACTGGCACCGTCGACTCGAGTTTCGATCCAGGGGCGATCTGGGATCCCGAACCAAACGGCACCAGCGTTCAGGCCTTTGTGATTCAGCCCGATGGCCAGATCCTGGTTGCCGGGCAGTTCACGAGAATGGGCGGCGGGACGGGCACGACCGCGCGCGGCTACCTCGGACGCCTCAACGCCGACGGCACCGTTGGCCCCGACTACAATCCGGGCGCGGACGGCCGCGTGTTCGCCGTTGCGGTGCAGCCGGATGGGAAGACCCTGGTCGGCGGGCAGTTTTCGCGAATGGGAGGTGGAGCGACCGTCTATCGCAATCACGTCGCGCGGCTCAACGAGGACGGCTCGGTTGACAGCAGCTTCGATGCCGGCGCGAATGACCAGGTCAACGCGATCGCGGTTCAGCCGGACGGCAAGATTCTGATCGCGGGGAAGTTTGCATCGTTCGGAGGCGGCAGTTCTGGCACCTCGACGACGCGCAGCTATATCGGCCGATTGAACGCCGATGGCTCGGTGGATACGACGTTCACGGCGTTTGCCGGAGGATCAGGCTATGTCAACGCGTTGGCTCTGCAGGCGGACGGCAAGATCCTCGTCGGCGGAGACTTCACCTATCTGAACGGAACGGCACGCAAGCACATTGGCCGGCTGAACAGCGACGGGACGCTCGATCGCAATTTCGATCCGGGCACCAACGGCGGCACGTGCGTGTTCAACTGCGGATCAGAGAACACAGGGAACGGGATCGTCTACGCTCTGGCGGTGCAAACGGACGGGAAGATTCTCGTGGCCGGCGATTTCACCGCATTGGGTGGCGGTACGGGCACGACGCCCCGCGAGTACATCGGCCGGCTCAACGCCGACGGGTCGGTCGACGCAGGCTTCAATCCGGGCGCCTATTACCCCTCCTACATGACCAAGGTGTATGCGCTTGCCGTGCAGCCGGACGGGAAGATCCTGGTCGGAGGGTTCTTCACAAGACTGGGGGGTGGGAGCCGGCGAAACATCGGACGGCTGAACGCCGACGGATCGCTCGATACGGGTTTCGACTCGGATGCGAACTACGCGGTCTGGACGCTGGCGGTGCAGGCTGATGGGAAGGTCCTGGCGGGCGGCACCTTCACGGCGCTGAGCGGCGGCGGGCGCAACCGCCTCGGACGGGTCAATGCCGACGGCTCGCTCGACATGAGCTTCGATCCGGGCGCGGACAGCACGGTTTACGCCCTGGCGGTGCTGCGCGATGGTAAGGCGCTCGTAGGAGGTGAGTTCACGTTGCTGGCCGGCGGGCCGCGGGCCAGCATCGGGTTTCTCTCCAACACCGACGCTGCGACCCAGAGTCTCGGCGTCAGTGGCGGCGCCAGCGTCGTGACGTGGTCTCGGGGCGGGTCTGCGCCCGAAGTCTCGCGCGTGACGTTCGAGTCGTCCACCAATGGCGTGATGTATACGGCCCTCGGGAATGCCACTCGCATCGCGGGCGGCTGGCAACTGACCGGTCAGAGTTTGCCAGCGAACCAGGCCGTGTTCATTCGCGCGCGCGGGTACTTTTCGACGGGGTGGAATACGGGGTCCGGCTCGATCGTCGAGTCCGTCCAGCAGGTTTTCGTCTCGAGTGTGCCACCGGTCGTCACGATCCATCCAGCGTCGATCACGAGAACCGTCGGCGCGAAGGCGTCCTTCGCGACCGCCGCATCCGGAGCGTGGGTCGTTCAATGGCAGGTGGCCAATGCCGGCAGCACCGTCTGGACCGACATCAGCGGCGCGACGTCCACGGCCTACTCGTTTTTCGTAGCGGCGGCGGATGCCGGCAAGCGCTATCGCGCGGTCTTCACCAACACCGCGGGAACGGCGGTCTCCAACCCGGCGACGCTGACGTTGAATGGCGCCATGTCGGCGACTCCGTCGCCACTGGTGTTCAGTGCCGTGAAAGCGGTCGGCGCGCAAACGCTCTCGTCACAGACTCCGGCGCAGACGGTGACGGTGACCTACGCGGGCACGACGGGTTCCTGGACGGCCACGACGACTGAGACGTGGTTGAGCATTACGGGCGGATCAGGATCAGCGGCCGGGACGTTTACGGTGGGAATCCAGAATCCGGCCGACGTGATTGGTGCGAGCACGCTGCTTTCCGGCAGTGTCACGATTACATCACCCGGCGCCTTGAACTCGCCGCTGTCCATGCCGGTCACGTTGACGGTGGCGCGACCGGGTTCGTCGACGCAGCCGTTTGGCGCCTTCGACACGCCTGCCGACAACGCGACGGGCCTGCAAGGCTCGTTTGCCGTGACGGGCTGGGCACTCGACGATGTCGGCATTGATCGCGTCGAGATTTGGCGCGAACTGGTCGCAGGCGAACCGCAGGAGCATGCCTACACGACCGACCCATCACATCCGGCGTATCGTAAGGTGTTCATTGCGTATGCGTTCTTCGTCACGGGATCGCGCACCGATGTGGAGGGCCTGTATCCTACGGCCCCCTTCGCCAACCGCGCGGGCTGGGGCTACCTCCTGCTGTCGTGGGGGTTGTACGGACAGGGGAATGGCACCTACACGCTCCACGCGTATGCATTCGATGTGGACGGGCACAGTACCCTGCTGGGGAGCAAGACGATTGCGGCGGACAACGCCCACGCGACCAAGCCGTTTGGTGCGATTGATACGCCCTCGTATGGCGGGACGGCGTGGGGGAGTGTCTGGAATTTCGGCTGGGCGCTGACGCCGGATGCGCCGGCGGGGAAGGCTGCCGCGGCGGGGACCGCGGAGGCAGTGGGTCCGGTGGGGATGGCAGGGGCTGCTGCAACGTGCACGATCACCAACGGTTCGGTGACGATGCACATCGATTCGGGCCCGCCGTACGCGGTCAACTACGGCGACTTGCGTGCCGATATCGCCGCGTCGTTCCCGGGATTTTCGAATGGGAACAGTTCGGGTGGGGCGCATTACCTCGACACGACGACGCTCAGCAACGGAATACACCAAATCGGCTGGCTGGTGTATGACAACTGCGGTCGGGGCGATGGCGTCGGCAGCCGGTTCTTCAACGTGCTGAACGGGAGTAGTGATGCGGTAGCGCCTGGTCTTCCGCCTTCGCTGCTTTCGGCAGCTTCGGCGGACGGCCGCGATTCTGTACTGGCGCGGAAGACCAGGCCTGCATTGATGCCTGAGACCTCCCGCCTTGATGCAGGCCGGGTCTTTAGACCCGGCAATCAGGCGCGGACTTCTGTGGCGGTGCGCCAACTCAGCGGCGAGTGGCAGACCGTGGTGCCGTCCTCTAACGGCTGGCACGTGATTGAGGTCGCACAGGACGGCCGCATCGAAGTGCAGTTGCCGCCGACAAGCGATCCGTACAAGGGCGAGCAGATCGGCGCGAGCGGTCGCAGCGCGTTGCCACTCGGCTCCTCGCTCGACGCGAACGCCGGCATCTTCTATTGGCAACCGGCACCCGGGTTTCTCGGGAAGTACGACCTGGTATTCGCCCCATCGATCGCGGAGAGCGGCGCGACCAGCGCCGCGGTCCGCGTGCGGGTGATTGTCGGGCCTCCCATGCGGGCCGTGATCGACACGCCGTTTGACGACTCTGTGGTGGCGCTGCCGTTCACGATCGCGGGATGGGCGCTCGACCTCAGTGCCACGGAGGGCGCGGGCATCGATGCGGTCCACGCGTGGGCGTATCCGCTGACCGGGGAGGAGCCCCTGTTCCTAGGCGTTGCGGCCCGTAGCGACCGGCGCGACGATGTGGCGAAGATGTTTGGCGACTCCTTCGCGAACGCGTCCTACAGTCTATCTGTCGACAGCCTGCCACCAGGCACCTACAACGTCGTGGTCTACCCCCACAGATCCAAAACGAATACCTTCGACGGAGCGCAAGTCGTGCGGGTGGTCGTGCGGTAGAAGAGGGAGCGCGCCACAGTTGCGAGCCCGAAGCTGGAATTCCCACGAGGCTGAAGCCCCGAGCCGACCTAACGGCTCGGTGAAAATGGAAGGCGGTCGGCCTCATCAGGCCGGCCGCCTTACTGCGACTCGCCTCAGCGAGTCAGGTAGCGTAGTCAATCCACCCGATCGTCTTGGCCGCTCGAACCGTCACTTCTTCTTGTTCTGCTCAACCAGCCAGCGAGCCACCTGTGGCATCACGATTGGGTAGTACTCCACCGCGCAATGCTCGCCAAGGCCGAGCAGCCACAAATCACCCGTCTTCGCCGCCTGGTAAGTTGAGATCAGATCTTCGACAGGGCTGCCGGGATCGCGCGTACCGTTGGCCACGAGCAGCGGCCCATTGATCAGCTTGTCTCCGGGTTTTGACTCAGGCGCCAGCGAGTTCTTCCCGCCCAGGTGCATTGCTCCACAAAAGGCCACGATCGCCGTGATCCGTGGATCGTTCCTCAGGGCCGCACGCAACGTGGCGCCCGCGCCATAGCTCTGACCGAAGAGGCTGATGTGCTTGGTATCGAGGTCGGTTCGCTTCAAGTAGGACTCGAGCATCGCGAAATGGGCGTCCGACTTGGTGTCTCGCTCCCATTGCCTGCTCTCGCCGAAGCCGGGCAGGTCGAAGGTGGCGACTGCCAGTCCCTTGGCGAGAAAGTCCTGGACTGGGCGGTAGTGGTTCGCTTTGTACTGATCGACGCCCCCGGCGTAGAGGACGAGCGGCGGCTTCTCGACGCCCAACGGCTTGTGCAGATACGTCGTGATGAAGCCGTCCCTGAACGGGATCTTCACCACCTCCAGCGGCACGTCCATCAGCTTTCCAGCCTTCTGATACACGCGAAGCTGCTGATCGTAGTCCTTGGCTTCCTCGGCATTGGTGACTCTCGGGAACCAGCCGAGCGCGTAGTAGGCAATCGACGCGATGTAGGCGTCCTGAGCGGCTCGACGCGGCCCCGTCTTGAGGATTGCGTCGCCGAGGTTCTCGTAGTACTCGCCGAGGACGCGCCACTCGTAGACCCAGCAGCCAGGGGCGTCGCCGTCCTGCTTCGTGATCCTGGCGACCGTCTGGCGAATGACGTTCTCATCGCCGCCCATTTCCTTGTACGCCCGGACGCGACGCTCCTCGAGCACCCCGTGCCCGTCTTTGATGTTCGTGGTGTTCGTGGAGGGCTGCGCAGAGCTGACCGAGGCAGCCAGCAGTGAGAAGAGGGGTACGGCCAGGCAGATCGCCGCGGATCCGCAGAGTCCCTGCGCGAGGGTTTTCCTGATACGGGGCATCAGAGTGTTCCTTTCTGTGGTCAGGTGATCTGACCGCCGGATTATAGCACTCGGCGCGCCGTACCAAAGCGGCATCTGGCGAAGGGGCAGGTTCTCAGTGTCGGGGGTGTGCCAGCTTGGCCGCAAGCGGGAAGCCCTGTTGCCGCGCCTCTTCCAGTTCCCTGCGGGCGAGATCGATGAGTTCGGCTTCCAGTGCGTCCTCGGACCGCCAGTTTGCCACCACACCGGGCGCGAACCAGTCGAGAAACACGAGAGCGTAGACCAGCCCGTTCTGGAATGCCGCGCGCACGGACGGATCGAACGGCACCGCGCTGTGCCGAAGCATGTGCGGCAAGTCGGTCATATTGATCAGCGCAAACGCGAAGGCGGCGCCATGCACGACCGGCTCGATGCGTTCCTGAGGAAGGGAGGTGGCGTGCGTGATCGCGTCGTAGATGTCGGAGGTGCTGAACGCGAGGAGGCGTCCGTAGCCGTGTGCGATGAGGCGCCGGATGTGCGGCGGGAACTGTGTGAGATAGTCGGCGAAGAACCCTTCCGGCTCGGGGCCGTCCGGTGTATCGAACGGCAGGAATCCGAGCGCTTCACACGACAGCTTGAAGAAACCGCGCTCATACACGCGCAGGATGGCGCCAACGCCCTCGTAGCAGAACTCGCGGTAGTTGGCGGCGCAGACGCCGGTGAAGGCGTCTTCGAGCTTCGCCGCGTCGAACGTGAGAAATCGGGCCGATCCCGAACCGAAGCCCACGTGCGCAATCGGCAGCACGTTAGCTGGCAGGAGCGGATCGCCAAACGCATTCTCGGGCAACTTGTGCCAGGCGATCGTCGTTGCCAGCCCCTCGGCGTTCCACAGTCTGGAGACGGCCTGCGTTCGCTCGACGCGACCGGTCGTCGCCTCCGCTTGGTACCTGGAGATCCGCTTCACCAGCTCGTCCTGGCGAACGGAACAGTCGAGCGTGCCGGCGACCACGTGTCGCACGCCAGCCAGGCGTCTGGTCGCGCTCTGCGTGATCGACATCGACAGAGGCCGAGCCGCCCCATCGGCTGCCTGGCCGCGTGGGCCAATTCCAGCGAGGTCGGATGCCGCTTCAGCGATTCCGGACTGGAGGTTGGTGCCGACTGCGTGCGCCACGTCGCCAAGGCCTTTCAACCTTGAGATCGCGACGTTGGTCACTTCGTCAATCGAAGCGGCCGCCCGTTTGCCCGACTCCGACAACACATTGGCGACCTGGCGGGCGGTGAACATCCCCATCGCGAGCGACAAGCGTCCAGCCGACTTCAGAAGGTCGACGGTCACTTGAACGCCGCCCGAGGTCTGATTCTGGCCGCCGCCGGCTTGGGCCACCGATCGCCTCCGCTGGGGATACTACCATCACGCTCAGGCGACGACGCCAGTCGGACCGAAAGACCCTAACTTGTTGAATAAATGGTGCCGGAGGAGGGAATCGAACCCACACTGGGTGTAAGCCCAACGGGATTTTGAGTCCCGCGCGTCTGCCAGTTTCGCCACTCCGGCACATCAGGGATGGGATCGCAGCCGACGAGAAAAAAGTATAGCACGCGGTGTCAGCGATCCCGACCATCAGCCGCAGGTGGCGGTTCTCCTTCAGCCCAAAGCGATGCAAGATTGAGTTCAACTTCGAGGAAAGGTTCCGCGCGAACCACCTCGTCACCCACGTGTGTGGCAAGGACGGTCCAACGCGCGTGATCGAGTCTCAGTACTTCGAGCGTTCTCCCGATCGGATCCACAAGCCACCCGTGGCCGACATTCTCGCGGGCGTAAATGCGGAGCTTCTTGGATCGGTCGAGCGCCGCCGTCGACGGAGAGAGCACCTCGCACACCCAGTCGGGCGCGAGCGAGATGTACGCCGTCGTCGGCAAGGTCTGCATCCGATCCCGCCGCCACCCTCCCCAGTCGGGTACCACGACGTCGCTGCCAAGATGCAATTCGGGCTCGGGGAGGATGAGCCAGCCGCCGGGGCCACCGCGTCCCCGATGATAGGGGAGCCTCAACAACTCCCCGATGGCGGCCTCGGCTTCTGCGTGACGCGGCGCGGGTCTCGGAGACGAGTGGAGCTCGCCGTCGACAATCTCCCCGACCTGAATATCAGGCAGCGCGACCAGATCATCGTAAGTCGCTGGCCGATCAAACGGTGGAACTCTCGGCACGATTCGCATTGTACATCGTCGTCTATTGCACACCAGATGCCGGAACGAGCCCGGCGTGGCGACTCGATAAATGTCGTGAACACGGACACTCGGCGGGGCCTTGCGGTGCTGCCTCATCGACCCGTCGCGGAATCCGCAATCATGAAGCGACATCGCGTTTGCAGATCCTGCAATCACCCGATGCAATGATTCGGTCTCGAATCAGAACGCACCTGCGATTCTGATACCGGGCTGGGCGCCTTCGCTTTTCAGCTTCGGCGGCCCAAGGAGCCCGTCCTTCGGCGTGGCTCAGGACGCCCCGAACCCCGAATCCCGAATCCCGAACCCCGACCTCCCGCCCCCTGTAGTAGCATGAATCGCTTGTGGGTCCCTGGAAACTGCGCCTCTCGTTGCTCGCGGCCCTGATGGTCGGGCTCGTCCTCGTATCGGGTTCGCCCCCGAGGCT
>Ga0334722_10003455_pt1 | contig 16982 bp, 15 predicted proteins | sample C3_bottom_MG_FD_207210 | JGI IMG/M metagenome (GOLD analysis project Ga0334722, IMG submission 207210) | Sediment microbial communities from Yellowstone Lake, YNP, Wyoming, USA - C3_bottom | ecosystem: Environmental > Aquatic > Freshwater > Lake > Sediment | place: USA: Wyoming | collected...
AGTCGTTCCATTTGGCCTTCGTCAAGGTCCCGTCCGTCCGGGGAAACAACTGAAAGCGCAGCTGGGTATTTGTTAAGAAACGCGACCGAACTGTCATCAGCACCGCCCGCGATGTTAAGGATTGGCTTCGCCATTCCAACGTACTCCACGACCTTGCTTGGTAGCTGGAACGAAGTCTCGTTACCGATGTTCAGGAGCACATCCGCGCTGGCCTGAGCCTCGATAGCCTTCTCTCGAGTAACAATGCCATACACCACGAGTTGCGATCCGAGCTGGAATCGGTATCTATCGATAATGTCCGCGCAGTCGTTAAGCGCGCCGAAAAGGTGAAGCTGCAATCGCGCACCAATAGGCTCACGAAGTAACTGGCAAAAGATTCGTAATAGAACCTCCGGGGACCGAATCCGGCGATAGAAGGTTCCTGCGAATACAATCTTGGTGACGTCACTCCGCTTTGTGAATGGCCTGGCCGCTGACGCCATGGCGTCGTTGGCGATTAAGGGTGGGATTACAGCAATCTTGTGCGCCATTATGGGGAACGCGGAAGCATACAAGCGCGCAGTCGCCTCTGTAGTGACGGCTATGGCGCACGCCCCGCCAAGCACGTTGCGCTCAACAGCCATGTTCACGCCTGCATATAGCGCATGATTGTTTAGCTGGTTTCCCTGTGCTAACGCAAAGGGATCGCCGATGTCAACGATCCATGGAAGGAGAGGACGATGCTGGTGCAGTGCCTTCCCAACAAGATGACCGGTGAAAGGGAGAGATGAGCTGATGATTACGTCGAATGCCTGATCGCTTAGCAACGCCTTGCCAAGGGCGACAGCTGGGCGATACCAGAGACAGGCGTAATCAGGCCAGTAAACTTGCTTCCATGTACGATCGTAAAGTGCACGTGCGAGATGCGTAAGCCATCGGACGGAACTGCGGGGCTGATTGGACTGAAGTTGGTCGGACACCGCGCCCGCTGGCGCTAGCGTATGAGTGGCCAATCCGCTCCGCAGCCGGTGCATTACGGTACTGCCGCCGGGGCGGAAGACACGAACGCCGGCAATCACCTCGTAACGGGGAAGTCCTGGCGACCACCCTGCTAGTACGGTGACTTCATGTTGCGGAATCCAGTGTTCGGCAATAGCCGACCACCGAAACGCCCGTGGAGATGCGTGCGGGGTATACGAGAAGCTGACGAGAAGGATCCGCACTTGCTGGTATTAGGAGGCTCGTGAGTCCAAACGGGTCGAAGCAAATGCACACTCCGCTTCGCGTCGCGAGGGGATGCTTGCGAGCAATGCGAAGGCAACCGCGAAAAGCGGCGACAGCTCCTCTGAATGGACCGCGTACATCACAAGCCAGCCGCAGTAGGCCGTCGTCAGCAGGAACAACTCACGGTCGTCGGCAGGGTGAATCACGGTGACCCAGAGTCGCCGTAGGGGCGAGAGAAGAAAACCGCCAATCAAAACGAGGCCGATCCATCCGGTCGAGTAGGCGGTGTTGAAGTACACGCTAAGAAAACTCGCGGGCAGATCCGCTCCAAGGTAGCGAGCAAACGCGAGGTTTGGGTTACCAAAGCCATCACCTAAGAATGGTATCGGCACTTTCGAGACGTACTCCCACACGTAACTGCGATTGGATTCCAGTACTCCGCCTTGCAGAATCGGACTAATGCGTTCGAAGAGCAGGCCGAATAGACTAATTTGCTCAGCGAAGTTGCTGACAACAAAGGTCTGAAACAAAATGAGCGAAAGAAGAAACACGACCGCGATCTGTGCGACCAACTTGAGTTTCTCTCGGCGGAATGGATTTGTAACGAGAATGCCAATGCCGAGTCCCACCACCGCTCCGAAGATGCCGGTTAGGCTTGCCGTAAGAAGAATGGACGCCATGATCAGCACTGCGGCAAGCTGACTCCACGGTTTCTTCTCGATGAAACTCAGAAAGAGTGGGAGAATGAGCCACTCGGCCAACATCGAGGGCTCCCGAAAGGGACCAATCGCACGGTGCACCGCACCGCTAAAGGTAGTCACGTGGTCCATGGACGCGTTCGTGTCCAATCGCGTACGTGCCGGAAAAGGAAGGCCAAGAGTTTGCGCAAAGTACACATAGAGCGAAAAGACAGCGACAACCGCTCCAGCGAAGACCATCCACCGTCGAACAGCAATTGTATGGCCGGCATGGCAGAGGGTGTATACGAGTTGCAGCATTCCCAAGAATGCGAACAAGTTGACGAAGCGGAGCAGAACGTAGACACTGTAGGAAGTCGTTGCCGCCGCAGGCATCTGTGTCGAAGGGTTGTTAACTATGGTGACAGAGGCAGTGACGAAAATGCCCCATGAAAGGAACGCCAACAACCATGCACTTCCCGGCGCGAAGAACAAACGTCCCTCCAGCATCTGCCACAGAGCAACACCGATAATTCCGATGCGCACCAACCACTGGATCGGAACCGGACCGATGTCCCACGCGTCCACTGCGTTGAACAAGACGAGAGCACAGAATGCGGTGAATAGAGTGCTGCCGGATGCAGCCGGCGGCGTGAAGGGTCGCACGGCGTGCGCCTCAAACGGAGGGCCCTTCTGCTCAGACACACTGCCACCCGTAGCCAGGCGAAAACGCCGGAGCTTCCAAGGATACCAGGTTCGTTGAGTTGCGGACCCCTACCTCACTCCTCGTTCCGGTTGCGGTACCGTAGTCGCGAATCTGCACGCATTCCTCGCCGAAGATCACTTCCCGCCACACTGGCGCCGAGTACCCAGAATAGTATCCGACGAACCGGTGTTCTTCGAATGCCATGCAGCGCGCAGCGCTGCGCGAGGGCAGGCTGAATAGACCAGAATCGAGTCGTCCCTGTTCTTCATTGTTCAGCTGGGGAGAAGAATGAGCCTTGACGGATCGGTATTGGTTTCGGCGCACAGGAAGGGGAGTGTAAAGGTACGTGCCAGGGTCTCGCAGAATCGGGCGTCCATCGATCCAGAGTTCAACCGAGAGTTGGTCGTTATGCGCATGCCCTGCAATACTGCTGAGATGTGTTCCACCACATCGCACCATGGCGAACACATGCTGTGATCGATAAACATACAGACCAAACTCCGGGAAAGCGGAGTGGGACATGTCATTGCGGGTCTTTCGTTCGAGCAGCGGGAAGTTGTAGATATCGTCTGGTACATCTGGCAGACGATCATGGTGCGATGAGAGGTCGGCGTGAGATGCGACGGCAATTCGACTCGAGGCAGATCGCTCCTCACGCGACAATGAAGGCAGGTGCCGTCCCTGGGCCAGAAGGGACGCGAGATCTGCGTCAATCCAACCATCACCAGCGAAGAATTGAAAATCTTCCCGTGCAAAGAGGCGTCCAGCGACGGCTGCAACCTGTCGATGATCAAGATGCTGTTCAACCAAGAAGATCTCGTCGTCTGGCAGAGAATCGTACGCCGCGAGGTTTGAGTAGGCGTCGCGGGCCTCACTGACTCGCATCTGGATGTATGATGGGAAGAGGCGAAACAGTCGTCCATTGTCGTTGTCGCCAATCTGCACGACGCTTCCGGCGGGGGTAGTGATCGACATTAAGAACTCGACGGCGCGTTCGAGTCTTTCGCCAACCAGACGTGGAACTGCGCCAGTACTTGAAGTGTCAATCCCCAACAGAAGGGCGGCACCATAAAGGGCTAGTTCAGCCGAAAGGCGATGGTAGCAGGTAGAGGCTTCAATATTGCCACCATCGGAGTAGAACTGATGCGTAATCTCTGTCGTCAATTCCGTCGTCGACCAAGATATCCAGCCAATGGTCTCGCTCGTGACCGGCAAGTAAGCTGCTGCGAATAGGAGGCCGACGACGTTCGAGAGGTAGTGATTGCCGCGTTCCAACGGGTCCCATTCCAAGTTGCCACTAATGTGCCGCGCGTGATCCCACACGCTTCCCAGGAAGATCGCGTCGAACGCCGGGTCAAACTCAATTCCGTGCGCCCGAAAGAGATCGTATGCGACCAGCCAGTTGGCTACGCGGATGCCCACCTCCATGGAGTAGTACCAATTCACTCCCCAGCGGGGCGGGTTGGTCGCAATGAAGTCGAGCACCTGATTGCGGAACTCGCGTTTGTAGGTAGTCGCGACGAATTCCTTCGTGGATGCGTCGTTCTCCAGCGCGAGGAGCGCCGCCATGGCTGGGAGGTGCTGCATCCGTGCCAACTCCCACGGCACCTTTATGTCCACGCCGGGCAGCGTTCCGAACGTGATGTCGCGAGACCATTGCCTTTCGGACCAGCGGTAACCTGACTTGAAGTCGAGTTGCCAATCGATGGCACGATAAGGTTGCTCAATGAGACGCCACACTTCGCGACTTCTCGCAGTGTTTGCCGGATTGGTGCAATCAAGGAGCCACTCTCCGTCAATGTCGGGAGCGTGTAGACCTGTAGCCTGGTAACGATTGCCCTCAACTCCGCTGGTAGCTACGCCGTGAGCGACCTGAACCCACCCGGAGCCAAGCAGGTCGAATCGGTGTTCGCACCAGTGACGTGCAGCAATGCGCATCTCTTCGAGGCGCGAATGATCAGGTGTTGTAGCTAGTTGTCCCACGTGCTTGCGCAGCTCCCCAACGCAACGGAATCCAAATGAGGAATGCATGCGGTCGGCAGCGCGACGGCGACTCGAGTCGAAGCGCCGTCGTGCACGCTCGAACAATCGGCGGACCGTGATCGACGGTGAGTTAGACAGCGCGGCAATTACAGCCTTCAACAATCGTCGAAGAAGTGTGCGGTCTCCGTTGCCGCTCACGGCCATCACCGCGCCAAGTGGTAGTATATGTCCTCGATTCGCCGCATACTTGTTTTGTAGTCAGCACGGTCAAGAATGATTCTCCGATTTCGGTTTCGGAATTCTTCGTGCATGTGCCGCTCGTCAATAGCGCGCTCAAATACGGAGGCGATTTGCTCGGGATCCTGCATGGGAAACACGTAACCGTTTTCGCCGTGTGTAATCCATTCCCTGATCGGCTCTAGGTCCCCGTTCAGCGGAATGCCACCAAGCCACATCGTTTCAAGCAACGCATTGGTTGTCCCGTCGAATGTGGCGGCGGAAACGATCAGGTTGTGATCCGACACTATGTGGGCTAGGTCCGTGTACGAGAAGGGTGGTCGCACCGAGATTGCGTTCGATACGCCACATCGCTTCGCCTCGATACGTACTTGCTCGAAGTACGGTCCTGATTGGTCGCCGTAGATGATGAACTTGGCGGCGACGCCACGACTGTTTCGCAGAACATCGATTGCCCTGATGACCGGCAAGTTATCAATGAACGCGCCTCCGATTCGACGGAATGTCATGAACGTGGCCGAAGTGTCGCCCTTAACAGCAGTCCGGTGATGCCGGTTGAGGCGCTCCGTTTCCACCCCGCCGCCGCTCGGCGTAATGTGCCAGGAACTCGTGTCCCGCAGACCATACCGGCGCGCGTCCTTGATATCGCGCATGTTATCGGCCATGAAGAAAGAGCAACTCTGGACAGCGCGCCGCGCGTGCTCGGCGACTCTCTCGTATCGTTCCGCCCATAGCGAAATGTCTTGACCCCAGGCCATCAGGCACCACGGCGCGATACCAGCCGTCGCTGTCGCGAGCATGCCTTCCGGGTAGAGACGCAGACTCTGGATGACATCGGGCTTGAACCCTCGCACAAGAGCCGCGACACGATCACTGCTCCCGGCGATCAACTTCTCCAGGTCAGACACCATGACACGCTCAATATCATCAATCTCAAATTGAGCGCGCCGCCAGACGAAATTGTCAGGTAGACAGCTAGTCCAGCCGTTTCGGATTCTCTTGGCTGTCCTGAGCAAGCCGGCGCGCGCCAGCAGTTTGGCCGTCGGCTTGCCCTCCACCCCGGCGAGGTTGATTACCTGCGCCTGCGGAAAGCGCGCGGGATCGAAGAACTGGCTGCTGACTACCTGGACGGCGTGGCCCTGTTCGCACAAAAATTGGATCCACTTGCGGACGTGAATGCTCGTCATGTCGCCGACGAACGACAGCCGAAGCGGCTCGCGTGCAGCCGGGGTCACTGCGCGAATTCCCTCACGATATCGTTGATCGACCGGCTCAAGGACCAGTTAGGGTAATCTGACTGAATTCGCCGAAGATCACTGATGTAACAGATATGGTCGCCCTTCCTGTTCTGGTCGACGTACTCGTGAATGAAGGGCTTGCCGATCGCTTCAGAGAGCATGGCACCGGCTTCAAGCACCGAGACGCTGTTGGCGCGACCACCTCCGAGGTTGTATACTGCGCCGGCGCGCGGCTCCTTGTAGAAAGCGTAGAATGCGGAGCAGACATCGTGCGCGTGAATGTTGTCACGCACCTGTTTTCCCTTATATCCGAAAATTCGGTACGTACGGCCCTCCTTGATGGCGCGCGCGAGGTAGGCCATGAAGCCATGTAACTCGGCGCCGGAGTGATTGCGGCCAGTCAAGCAACCGCCGCGGAACGAAACCGTTGGCATGTTGAAGTAACGGCCGTACTCCTGAACGAGCACGTCGGCCGCAAGTTTCGAAGCACCGAAAAGGCTATGCGTTGTGGCGTCGACGCGACAGTTCTCAGCAATTCCGTTGTAGTCTCCCGCGTTCGCGTATTCCCAGCGAGTCGCCAATTCAACGAGCGGTATTTCGTTTGGCGCATCCCCGTATACCTTGTTAGTGCTCATGTAGATGAACGGAGATTCAGGGCAGGCACGCCGGGTTGCCTCAAGCAAATTGAGAGTACCCGTGGCGTTGATGTCGAAGTCGTCGAATGGGCGACTGGCAGCCAGGTCGTGCGAAGGTTGCGCAGCGCAGTGGATGATTGCGTCGGGGCGAAGTTCGGCTATCAACGCGAGAATCGCGTCTCGATTCCGAATATCAACGTCGTGGTGCGCAAATGCTCGCGTCGTCTGCTGCAGTCGCTTGAGATTCCACGTTGTATCGCCGTCAGCGCCGAAGAACTCCCGACGCATGTTGTTATCGACACCATCAACGCTCCATCCCAACTGGTCGAAGAAACCGACGGCTTCCGAGCCGATCAGACCGCTGCTTCCCGTGACAAGGACTTTCATGTTTGTCATGATGTTGTAGGCTCCAGTATGTAAGGGTAAAGGCACTACGCTAGCTCGCGTTAAGGGCGTGGTTCCGGGACCACCGGGAAGAGAGTCTTCTGGCGGTTAGGTTACGAGACCGTGCGCCCGCAGCTCGAGCTCAGCGCGATCGAAATGGTCACTTGTAGCCGCGGTAGTCGACCACTGCAAGAGCTCAGCGAGGCCCCTCTCCCAGGAAACGGTTGGGGAGAAGTTCAGAAGTTCGCGCGCCTTTGTCATGTCCGCGTAGCAATGGCGGATATCGCCTTTTCGGAATTGACCTGAGGCGAATATGCCGCTCCCATCTCCTCCGCAAAGATGATCGAGCTCAATCGCACAGTCGACGATACGTCGTGGAGTGCCGCTCCCAAGGTTGACCACCTGCCCATCGGCACGCGACGAATCGATGGCGCGTTCAACGGCGGATACGACGTCGTGCACAGAAATGAAGTCGCGCGTCTGCTGACCGTCCTCATACAGCACGGGGACCTTGCGCGCGAGGATGCGGCTGAGAAAGATCGCGAGGACACCGGTGTACGGATTCGCCAGCGATTGGCGGGGCCCGTAGACATTGAACATTCGCAGGCATACCGTGGGAATGTCATACAAATGGCCTACGTTGAGCGCGAGTTCCTCTTGGTAACGTTTTGTAAGTGCATATGTGTTACGGGCAAGCAGCGCCGCATTCTCGGGGGTTGCAGCGGGTTCGATAATCTCCCCGGTGGTTGGGCAGACCGGCTCCCAGCCATGCAGCTCAATGTCAACCTGAGCGCGTGCGTCCACGCGAACGAACGCACCGTCCGAAAGACGGCGGTACAGTCCCTCTCCGTATTCGGTCATTGAGGTTAACACGACGAGCTTTCGCAGCGGATGCCTTAGCTCGATCAGAACGTCAAGGAGCGTAGAGAGGCCACGCACGTTAACGTCAACGTAGTGTTCGACCTGGTAAAGCGATTGCGCTACCCCGACGGCTGCTGCGCAGTGAACGACTACGTCCACACCCTCCAATGCGCGTTTGACAGCGGCGCGATCACGAATATCCGCCTGAACAAACTCCGCCTTCGGGTTGAGGTAGTCTGGAGGCCCTGCCGGATGGACTTGCGGTTCGAGGCTATCGAGAATACGTACCTCGCGACCATGACCGATAAAGCGGTCGACGATAAACGAACCGATGAATCCGGCTCCGCCCGTTACCAGCAATGTTCCGTTGTTCATTGGCGTAATGAAAGAGGACTTCTTTCTCTAGGAGGAAGGGACAGAGAATATATCATGACAACTTGGTAAGCGGGAGCGAAAAGTGGCTCGACACGGTCACACGGGCAGAAGACAGAAACGCGAGAGGAAAGAATGCAGCATGGCGCACGCTAGTCGGGACGCGGTGAGGCGAGCCACGAGGCAACGGCCTGCGCGGTGGTGAGCTTTCCGTCGAGAAGTTGCGAGGTGAGCGCGCGGAGCCGTACGGCATCGACGTGACTGGAGACCTCGATTCGCTTCGCAGATGGAGTTCGAACGAAGAAGGGAATCTTGCCACCGACCCGCCCATCAATTGGACCGTAACGCCAAGGGTGGTCTGAGGTCACTATGAGAAATGTAGGTTCTGCCGTCGCACCCCGATCAATGGCGATGCGAATCCGTGACAGGATGTTGTCAGCAAGCACCAAATTGTCAAAATAGGCGCGAGGGCTGATTCTTAAGAGTGAATAGCGATCGTGTCGAGCGTCCCAGACAGGCGGGAAGTGCGGAATAGGCAAATGAAGGAAGATGAGTCGACGCGTCGAGTCCGATACAGCCCGCACGCTTGCTGCCGTAAGTTGCTCGATACGAGCGATGTGCGCGCTCCGATTTCCGACAACAACCAGTGCCAATATCTGTCGGATAAGTGAATTGCCAATACCCTCTGGGCCGTCGAATACGCCGCCCCACGTCATGGGTCGCCAAGTACAGCGTTCGAGTAACGCCGCAAACGACCAACGGCAGTAGGGGAGAAAAGACCCGACGAGTTCACTCGATGCCCCGAGTTGAGCCGCGTCGGAAAAGATGGACAATTCGTCATCAATATTCTTCGGTACTGGCTCACCAAGGTATCTGACGGCGACGGAGTGCGGTGGCCTCCATGAAACGGATGTGATGGGCCGCCCAAACATATATGATGGCAATGAGAGTCCAGTTTCCCCGGCTGGCGGAGAGACGTTCGTGGCGAAAACGGACTCTGATCGAAGCTGGTCAAAGAAGGGCAGGTGAACTCGTTCTGGTCGAGCACCGAAGGCGTATATGTAATCGAGTTCGTCAAATACAATGATGACAACGCGCGGACCCGCGCGCGCGGTCGCGATGCCAACCGAAGGCGTTATCCCGTCAAGTGTCGCGAAATCAGCCTTTGACGCGGCAACGCTGGCGCGGCCTATCGTCACTATGAGGAAGGGTGATAGCAGAAGAAGGAGATTCTTGCCTGCCCGCATACACGACCGCCAATGTCGCCAAACGAGTGCGGCGGCGAACAAGGTTGCAATGCTGGCACCCAGACGTTCACGCGCGCTCAGGAGTTGCAGTCCAGCGTCAACTGTAGGGAGTACGCCGCCGTTTAGTCGCCAAAGCACCGTAGAGATTGAGATGAGCGCTAAGATCAACGAGATGTCGCCGAGCGGAATGCGGACGTAGCGTGGCACCTTCTGACGGATGCCTACGGCAAAGGCGCCAACAGCCGCTGCGAAGAAGACTACCAAGACCGCCGTCCAATAGGCCTCTGCGCTCGGCCGTCCACCGCGCGCGGCCAATCGTGTCAAATCGAACAGACCCTGCCAGGTGTCGAGAAGCGCGATGTTCGCCCATGAGGCAGCCATAAGCGCTCCGATGCCCATCGCGCGATGTTCAGTTGACGCCATACGCAACCGTATTTCGCCGGAAGACGTATAATGTCCTTCCTCGCAGGCCCTCGGTGTGGCGTGCCTCGATCCTGAAGAAGCGCAATGCCTCGGCTTCGAATGCCGCCTCGCTCCAGCGCTCCTCCGTTACGAGTCGACCGCGAGCAAGCTTGGCGCACCAGATATCACTTGCCGGGACGAATTCAGCGACAAGAAGATCTGTAGTCAATGAGCCAAGGAGGGTCATCACCTCGCGTAGAGCGAGTCCATCTCCGACCACAAGGTGGTGAAGCACAGCGAGACAGAGCACGAAGTCGAACTGACCTGCCGCCCGTTCGAGAAACGAGGTGCGTTCTGTGTTTCGCCAGCCGGTGGCTGGGGTGGGATCAATCAGGTCGACGACCAAGGGAAGTACGTTGACTCCAGCGGTGATCGCGTGCCGATACGTTTGTTCAACAACAGCTTCATCGCGGTCAATAGCGACGACTTCCGCACCGAATGAGGCAGCGAGAAGCGCAAAAGCGCCACCGTTTGTTCCCACGTCAAGCACCCGGTGCGGCCGATTATTTGCTAGAACAGCAGCCACGGCCTCGCGGCGCAGGGCGTGATACTCGGGTGGATGAACGCGAGGATCTAGGTACTCAGTCCAATCGGACTTCACCGAGCGCGTTCCCGCACAATCGAGTGCTCGCGACAATTGACCGATGAGGCGTTCAAGGATGAATCGCGCGCGGTGCGGGTCGGTTCGCCGCTTTTCAAGAGTGGGAATGATCGTCACGAGACCAAGTTTGGCCAAGAGAACGGGACCAGTGATTGTTCCGAACGCCGGCGCACGCAGTAGTTTGTGCCATCTCAACCTTGCATACAGCGTGGCGGGATCTAGGCCGTCCCGTGAGCCTGTGAAACTGCGTCGAAGCGTCCAGCCGAGGTCACGCGCTGCAATCAGGGGAAGGAGGAAGGTGCGCACAAACTGGCCATACGCAAACCAGAGCGGGTCAGCTTGATCTCGCCGCTCCACGGACAGCGCGTCGATGAAGACTGGTCGAATTCCTCGAAAGAAGACGTTGAATGGTGTCGCGTCCTTTAGTCCCGCACCCTCGCGGGATAGTTCGGCCGCCAGTTCCAACGTGAGCATCCCAGCGGCACGAAGCATTCCCGGCGACCACTCATACGGGTAGGAGGGAAAGTTGATACGCTCATGTTCGAGAACAAGTACGGCTTCTTTCGTGCCCGGCAAATTCGGCCACTCTTCCCTGGGGAGTACGCGCGTCGGTACGCAGGAACCCTCAATGCAACGTCGTAAGACAGAAGGTGACGTGAGGTAAGTGCGAGCGTTCGTTTCGCCTTGACTGGTCACGAGTCGAAACACGCGACCGGATTGACGCATGACCATGCCTGCTGGGTCGCGCATCGAATCGGTGTTGCCAATCATTCGTCGCCAGGCCGCCGAAGGCGGCGAAGGAGCGAGCGCCCTAGCGCGAGGAGAAAACGGCGAGAAGAAAAGGCAACACCAAAGACGCCGGCCAGGACGAGTTGCCAAAGGACGGAGACTGAGCCGGGATCAACGTATTGTGCAGGGAGAAGTGAAGGGAGCGCGGAAATTTCGTACAGGACTGCAAAGAACATCCCCGCAGCGTGTTTGGAGGAAGTTGTCACGGATTGGCTCAGGAGTTTCAGTACTTGACGAATGTTCGTGCAATGAGGAGTTGACCCTTGGCCCAACTAGAAGCTGCTAGCACGCTGTAGATAGAATGAAGCAGCGTCAGGCTCGAATTCACCTGGCACTCTTTGTAACGGCCCTTGAACCTGGACATCTGTGAGAATGCGCTATTGCGCTGGCGCAAGCGAATTAATTGATCTTGCTGGCCAAACGAAGGGTCGATGGAACGTCGCGCGACTGCCGACGGAGTAGTCGGAAGCACGATCGCGGCTAGTACGACGATAACGCGCGAATCGTCCGCACCAGCACGCGCACATCGCCCGTCAGCGACCACGTGCGCACATACCCAAGCTCGATCTCGCACCGTTCGGGATAACCCACTCCGTGCCGCCCACTTACCGCCCAGGCGCCCGTCAGCCCGGGCCGCATTGAGAGCAGCAGCCGCTGTCGCGCACCGGGATACTGCTCGAGTTCGCGTGGCACCAGCGGGCGCGGCCCCACCAGCGACATGTCGCCCACCAGCACGTTCCAGAACTGCGGCACCTCGTCCAGCGACGTGCGGCGCAGGAAACGCCCCAGGCGCGTGACCCGCGGATCCTGGTCCTCGGGGATCTTGTAGTTGTTGCGCACGTAGTCGGCGTACATCGCCTCGTCAGCCTCGAGCTGTTCCTCGGCGTCGGCGTGCATGGTGCGCAGCTTCAGGCAGCCAAAGCGCTGCCCGCCACGCGTGACGCGCGTATGCAGGAACAAGGGCCATCCCCGGCTTTCCAGCCGGATCAGGGCGAAGATCACCAGCATCACCGGGGCCGAGACCACCAGCCCCACCACGGCGCCGGCGATGTCCATGCCGCGCTTGACGGCCATCGCCACGCCCGACCGCTTGTGCCCGGCCAACTGGAGCAGTGGCTCGTTGCCGGGCCAGATGACCCGCGGGTCAGAGGCAGACGACACCTCTGTAGGCATCACTGCCCAGAGGGGGATACCATGGGCGATGGCCACGTCGGTGGCCCAGTCGGACGCTGACGGCCCCACAGGACCGGCAAACAGCAGGGCGTCGGCGCCGAAGGTCTCGAACAGGCGCTCGATGCCGCGCCGGGCCTCGTCAGCCAGCCCCACTTTCACATCGATGGCGTGTGTCTCAACCACGCAAAAGCGCCCGGCTTCCACCGCGGGGTGCGTGAGCGCCCGGTGAATGTCCTCGGCCTGCCCGATGACCACCACGCGGGTTTCGGGGGCGAGTTGGGGCTTGGGAAATGCGAACCGGCGCGGCGCTGGGCGCCGAACTTCTTCTATAGTGGGGGCTTTGGGGTCTGGTGGCGTCATGAAGCTCGCAACATACCCATTTGGCGCGGGTACTGCCAGACTGTTTGGTGCGCAACTCGGGTCAAACTTCCCCGAGTCGCACGACGGGTATCCACCCTCGCAAGCTCTCGGACCCTATGGGCGCGCGCAGCGCGCCCATAGGGTCCTGCGGCCGCTTGCTCGGGCGGATACCCGTCGTGCGTCTGGATCGGTTCCTGACGCCCACCTCAAAATCGCCCACCCGTCCACCGGGGACTTGCCGGGGTCGGGAGAGTGATGACGGGCGCGCACTTTTGGTGACGTGCGGCGTGGCTGGGGTTTGCACCTTCACGCAGGGAGCAGTGCATGCCGACCTTGCGCTGAGGGATGTCTTCTATGACATTATGTGTACCGTGACATGGGATGTTGAGTTCACGGATGAGTTCTTCGTGTGGTGGTCAGGCCTGACCCGCGCTGTGCAGGATGCGCTGGGCGCGAAAGTCTACCTGCTTGAACGGCGCGGCCCGGCGCTGGGATTTCCGCACTCCTCGAAGGTGGTGACGTCTCGTCATGCGCACTTGAGGGAGCTGCGGGTGCAGTATCGAGGCAGGCCGTACCGCTTGATTTACGCATTCGACCCGCGTCGCATGGCGATCCTGCTACTGGGTGGCGACAAAACCGGTGACGATCGGTTTTACGACGTGATAGTCAGCCGTGCGGACGCGCTGTACGATGTACACCTTCGCGAGTTGCGCGAGGAGGGGTTGATCTGATGGCGAGAAAGTTCCGGGAGCTGATCGACGCCATGCCGGTCGAGCGTCGCAAGCGTATCGAGGCTGAGGCGGATCGTCTCGAAGCCGAGATGCGCCTGCGCGAGTTGCGCAATTCGCGCGACCTCTCGCAAGCGGACCTCGCCGAGGCGCTGGACACCGACCAAGGCAATGTGTCGCGGCTCGAGCAGCAGGCCGACATGTACGTCTCCACGCTGCGTCGCTACCTCGAGGCGCTGGGCGGCACGCTGGAGATTGTCGCGCATTTTCCCGACCGCGACGTGCGAATTACCCAGTTTCGGGAGTTGCGGCGGTCGAGCACTCCCTCGCGGACGCTTCGCGGCCACGGCCCCGCGTAAGGTCACCTCGGCGGGAGGTCAGATGGGAAGCGGCTGTTTCGCCCGGCAGGTGGCGCGATCGCGTTCGGAAAGTGCTCCGGTACGCCGCAAGACGAACGACACATCGAGGGTGAAGAGCTTCCAGCGCACAACGGAGGGTGCCGGCAGCCCGGCCGCGTCGAGGTCCTGGATGGGCACGTCGCCTGGCCAGGCGGAGTGCGTGGCTGTGGTGATCATGGCCAGCACCACGTGGCGCGCTTGTCGATTGAACGCGACGGAGGAGCAAACGAGCGCCGGCCGGCGCTTGGCCGCATCCCGGTCGGTGAAGGGGAAAGGCACGATCACGACGTCGCCAGGGCTAAAGGTCGGCATACGCCGTCTCGTCGTCATCGGAGCTCCACTCTGGCGCAAGCGTCGCCTCGAGAGCCTGCAACTCATTCACCGGCTCGGGCGCCTTGCGCACGCTCACTGCCCCGTCGTGGGCGACCAGGAACTCCACACGGTCGCCGGCGGCAAGATGGAGCGTTTCGCGCACCATCCTGGGGATGGTGGCCTGGTACTTGGAGGTCAGCGCGGAAATTGGCATGGAACTCCCGAATTACGTGTGTGGTAATACGTAATACGGTAATGGGTATTGGACGGAACATCAAGCGCGCCGGCGGCCACCAACAATCCCCCAGTCGGGCTGCTTGTTGACAGCCTGGCCAGATTGGCTAGATTGGATGCTGTCCAGTCTGGCCAGACATCATCCTTCTTCCAAGGTGACTTCCGTGACTCCGTGGACACTGGAGAAGGCCAAGAATGGCTTCAGCGAGGTGGTACGGCGCGCGCTGGCGCATGAACCGCAGGTGGTGACGCGCGGCGCGCGCGCCGAAGATGCCGTCGTCGTCATCTGTCGCGCGGACTACGAGCGGCTCGTCGCGCCGCGACCGCTCACCGAGTATCTCGCGCACTCGCCGCTTGCCAAGGCCGTTCGGGAGGGCGCGTTTGGGCACGACGAAGGCCACGACCCCTTTGCGCGCGATCGGGACGCCGGACGCGACCTCGACCTCGGCTGACAGGCAATTGTGAGATACCTCCTCGATACCAACGTGCTGTCGGAGCTGGTGAAACGACGGCCCGACCCGCGGGTGACGCAGTGGATCGACGCGCAGTCGCCGCTGGACCTCGCCATCAGCGTGCTGTCGCTGGGAGAGGTGGAGAAGGGAATTGCACGACTGCCCCACGGCACGCGCCGCGTGGCGCTGACCCGGTGGACGCGGCTCGACCTGCCGACGCAGTTCCTGGGTCGCGTGCTCGATATCCAGGCGGCGGTGGCGGTCGCGTGGGGTGAGTTGAGCGGACAAGCCACGGTGAACGCGCGACCGTTGCCGGTCATCGACGGACTGCTGCTGGCTACGGCGCACGCACACGCGCTGACGCTGGTGACACGGAACGTGGGGGACTGTGCGGCGCGCGGGGTGCCAGTGTTCGATCCATGGAGCGGCACGGCGCACAGCTGATGATGTCCGCCATCCCGGCCACCGGGGGTCTTGCCAGCAGTGGACGGTGACAGAATTCTATGGTACTAGAATAAAGTCATAGACAATATTCGACCAACATAGAATAGTTCCAAAGAGTTCACTCGTGATCTCCAGGCCACTCTTGTCGCCGACCTCGAGCGCTACGACAAGATGCTGTTCGTCAAGGGCGGCGACAGCCTTGCCGGGCGGTACTTCCTGCACCGGCTCTTTCCGCTGACGATTGGCGAACTCGCCACCGTCCCGCGGCGTTCCCTCGAAACACTGAGCGGCTTTCCGGAGCCCTTCACGACCGGTGACGAGTCGTTCTACCGACGTTGGGCCCAGACCTATCGCTACCAGGTGATTCGCGAAGACATGAAGACGGCCTTCGACACGGTCAAGAACTGGCTGGAGATCCTGCAGAACTTCTACGACTGGGCGACCGTCCCCGACCCCGCGGCGCGCTTTGAGAACCTCGTCGCGGTGCACCTGCTCAGGGCCGTGACCGCCTGGACCGAGGCCGGCGCCGGCGAGTTTGCGCTGCACTTCATCCGCGATCGCGAGAAAAGCAATGAAGAGAGCGTTGGGTGTTCCGGCGGTCCAGCTTGTGAACACACCAGGAATCTCCCGGCGAGCCGTGAGCAAAGGCGAGGGGATCCTGGTGGCCTCGGCGGAGCGCTGGCTGGCGGGGCTGCCGTGATGCGCGGGGGTGACAGAGCCCCGGCAAGCACTTCGATGCTGATGCTGATGCATCTCCGTCACGGGTTTTTGTAAGGTTACCTCCAGCGAACCTAAAGCGACTTAAGGTTCGCTGTGTGTTACCGTAAGAAAAGTGCCGTATTGGAGATGCACGCCCTGGCGAGATTGATCTCGATGGGGCCTGTGCGCGCTCAGCTCCCCGGCTCAGGGGGCGAGGTGCGGTACAGCGAGGCCACCTGCTCGATGGATTTCTCGAGTGAAAACCGCTCGTTGAACACTTCCCGGCCTCCCGTGGCAAGGCGCTTGGCGAGCGGTGCATCGGCAAGGATCTCACCGATCATGGCCACCGCCTGATGGGGACGGTCAACAGGGTAGAGATACCCGTTGCGCCCGGGGATCACGACCTCGTCGTTGCCGGTGACCCGGCTGGCGACGATGGGCACGCCCATTGAACAGGCCTCGATGAGGGCATAGGGAAGCCCTTCCCAGAGGGACGTGCTCAAGAAGACGTCGGCCACGGCGAGCAGGTCGGCCTTGCGGTCGGTGAAGCCGAGGAAGCGGATATTGCTTAGGTGCTCAACCTGCGTGCGGTGCTCGAGGGCGGCGCGCCCGGGACCATCTCCTGCCCAGACAAAGAGCCAGTCGGGGTGCGCCTTCGCCGCAAGCGCAGCGATATCGAAGGCGAGGGGCATGTTCTTCTGATGCTCGAAGCGCGCCAGGGTCAGGATGATCTTGCGCGGCTCATCGACCAAATCAGGGAAAGCGTGGGCCGTGGGCAGCTTGAGGG
>Ga0334722_10003456_pt1 | contig 16981 bp, 12 predicted proteins | sample C3_bottom_MG_FD_207210 | JGI IMG/M metagenome (GOLD analysis project Ga0334722, IMG submission 207210) | Sediment microbial communities from Yellowstone Lake, YNP, Wyoming, USA - C3_bottom | ecosystem: Environmental > Aquatic > Freshwater > Lake > Sediment | place: USA: Wyoming | collected...
CGTGACCGGGGTCGCGCCGCCGCTGCAGGCCGCCGCGCCGACCACCGCCCCCGCCATCGCCACGACCGCCAAGCTCCTCCGCAGCCCCCGCACTCCCTTTGAGGGCGCCCGCGCTCTCCATGCTCTCAGCATCTTCTCTCGACTCCTTCTTCTCTTCGCTCCACTGGCGATCCTTCTCTGACCAGCAAAGATGGTAGCGAAGCTGCTTTAACGGTGGCTCAACGGCGGGTTAACAGTTGGTAAACAATCACGGGGCGCCGGCTACAGCTACGAATTTGCATGGCAAGAGATGGGCCACACGGCAGACGGGCGGTTGTCGCCCGGGCGGAGGGGCGGTATGATGGACCCACAAGACAGGTCTGTGGGAGGACTGGGTGGTGATGGAACGGCTGCGGGCCACCGCGCGGGTCGTCAAGGGGGAGCTGAGGGTGTACCGTCTCCTGCTCGAGGACCGCCGCACCCCGAGGACCGCCAGGTGGCTTCTGGGGCTCGCCGTGGGGTACGCCTTCCTGCCCTTCGACCTAGTCCCCGACTTCGTGCCCGGCCTCGGGCACCTGGACGACCTGGTGGTCATCCCCGCCCTGGTCCTGCTGGCCCTCAGGATCGTGCCAAGGGACCTGGTGGAGGAGTACCGGGCCCTGGTGCGGGCCGAGGCGGAGGGCGCAGGCCCCTCGACACCCCCTGCCGGGAGCCCTGTGGCGAGCGTGGAGGCCCAGGGAGGCGACGGCCCAGGGGACCCCGGGGAGATGATGGAGAGAGTTGGAGGTCCATAGATGTCCCAGGAGAGCGGACCCAAGCCGGAGATCAGCAGGGTGGAGGGGTTCCCCCTACCGCAGCCGGAGTCCACGCCGGTGGGCACCGAGCCGCTCCACCCGTCGGAGATGATCCGGCTCCCCGCCAAGCACAACCCGACCCTCCAGAGGCTGCTGGCCCGGATCAACGCCGACGAGGACCTGCACACCCTCTGGCGGTGCCAGAACATCAACGCCGTGGACCGGCTCGGCATGAGCGACCACGGGCCCATCCACATGCAGATCGTGGTCAACATCTCCCTGCGGCTGCTCCGGATGCTGATGGCCGCGGGCGTGGTCCCCAGCGTGGTCACCAACCACCAGCTCACCAACGAGGACGCCGAGGTGGTGGTGGTGATGGCCTCCCTGCTCCACGACGTGGGGATGTCCATCGACCGGGTGAACCACGAAGAGATGGGCCTCTTTATCGCCCACGGGAAGGCCATGGAGCTGCTGGACGGGATCTACCCCCAGGTCGCCAGGCGGGTCATCGTGTCCGAGGTGCTGCACGCCATACTGAACCACCGCAGCGACGGCCGCCCCCTCACCCTGGAGGCGGGAACGGTGCGGCTGGGGGACGCCCTGGACATGGCCAAGGGCCGCTCCCGCATCGTCTTCGAGGCGGGTCATATGAACATCCACTCGGTGTCGGCGGCGGCCATCGACAGTGTGGAGATAGAGGAGGGGGAGGCCAAGCCCATCCGCATCACCGTGCACATGCTGAACGCGGCGGGCCTCTTCCAGCTGGACGAGCTTCTGAAGAAGAAGCTGAAGAACTCGGGCCTGGAGCCCTACGTGGAGGTGTTCGCCGACGTCCTTGGCGAGGCGGACAAGCGACTTTTCGAGACCTATCGCATCTGAGCGCCATCCCGGCCGCCAGCCCCACTCGTCCGGCACGGCAACCCGCGCATATGGGCCGGGGGCTCGGCCCCGTGGATCTGCTCATTGGGCCGGGCGGAGGGGGAGCGGCCCTGAACGACGAACGGAACGATCGTCGTTCAGGGCGCAGACGGCGGGGGCGGGCACGACCACGAGGGCGTCTGGCGGATGTCGAAGGCGGCGGGCGTTTCGATCTCGTAGGGCCGGGTCTTGTACCCGGCCGCATCCACGCCCCGCGAGGACGCGGCGGGGGATAAACCCCCGCCCTACGAATGTAAAACGGGCGGCTGGGGACACGTGGCGCTGCGCCCGCTCGCGCCGCGCCCGCCCCACGGGTGTAACGATAATCGGGCGGCGAAGGGGCGAGCCAGCGCCCCACATCTTCTCTCTAGGCCGACCCGCCAGGGGGGTGCCCCAGCACCGCCCGGACCACCGAAAGCAGGGTCCCCGCCGCGAAAGGCTTCTGGATGAAGCGGACACCCTCATCCAGAACCCCAGCGTGGGCGATGGCGTTGGCGGTGTACCCCGACATGAAGATGGTCTTGATCCCCGGCCGCACCGCCTCTAGCCGCTCCCGGAGCTGCTGCCCGTTCATCCCAGGCATCACCACGTCGGTGATCAGCAGGTGGATCTGGCCCTCGTGGGCAGAGGCGATCTCCACGGCCTCGTCCGGCGTGGAGGCTGCCAGCACCCGGTAGCCCTGCTGCTCCAGGATACCCGCGGCCAGTCGCAGGATCGATTCCTCGTCCTCCACCAGCAGGATGGTCTCCGTCCCCGATATGGTTCCGTCCACCGGCGCCCGAACGGGCTCCTCCTTCGCCTCGCCGTAGGACCTGGGGAGGTAGATCTTGAAAGTGGTCCCCACACCCGGCTCGCTGTAAACGTAGATGTGGCCCTTGTTCTGTTTGACGATCCCATACACGGTGGAGAGCCCCAGCCCCGTCCCCTTCCCCTTCGGCTTGGTGCTGAAGAAGGGTTCGAAGATATGGGGGATCACCTCCTGCGGAATCCCCTCCCCCGTGTCGCTCACCGAGAGGAGGACGTACTCCCCCGGCACGGGGTGCCCCACGTGGGACCTGCTGTAGCCCTCGTCCAGGGTGGCGTTGGCCGTCTCGATGGTGATGGTGCCGGTGCCGGCGATGGCGTCGCGGGCGTTCACCACCAGGTTGACGAGGATCTGCTCCACCTGGGTCGGGTCGATCCAGACAGGCCAGAGGTCGGGCTGGGGCACCCACTGGAGCCGGATCTCCTCCCGGATCAGCCTCCGCAGCATGGACTCCATCTCCCCCACCAGGCTATTCAGATCCACCACCCGGGGCGCGATGGTCTGCTTCCTGGCGAAGGCGAGCAGCTTCCTGGTGAGATCGGCGGAGCGCTCGGCGGCCTTCAGGATCTCCTCCAGGCTGAGTCGGGCGGGGTGATCCTCCCCCACCATGCCTAGCGCCAGGTCGGCGTGCCCGATGATCACCCCCAGCATGTTGTTGAAATCGTGGGCCACTCCGCCCGCCAGCATCCCCACCGACTCCATCTTCTGGGCCTGGGCAAGCTGCTCCGCCAGACGGGCCTTCTCCTCGCGCTCCTGCAGCCGCTCCACGGCGTTCCAGACGGCGTCCATCAGCAGGGTGAGCTGCTCCACATCCGCCTGGTCGTATTCGGCGGCCTTGTTGGCCACGGCCACCGCCGCCAGGACCCTTCCGTTGCGCAGCACTGGGACGGCCATGTAGCGCCGGATCCCCGGGTGTCCCTTGGGATATCCCTTCTTCAGAGGGTGGGGCGCGAGGTAATCGTTTATCACCAGGGGGCTCCGCCGCCGGATGGCCTCGCGGAGGAGGCCGGACACCCTGGATCCCTGGCTGCGGACAGGCTCCGGGATGGAGCAGGACTCCTCTCCCGAGCGCGAGCGAAGGGACACCGCGAACGTGCCCTTCTCCTCATCGTATCCATACGAGATGCCGCCAATTTGGCTATCGGTCAGCCTCACCGCCTGCTCGACGGCCACCTGCAGCAGCTCCTGCACGCTCTCCGTTGGGTGCTGCAGGATGGCCACCAGGCTCTTGAGCCGGAGCTGCGACCGCAGCAGCTCCTCCGTCGCCCTCCTGCGTTCCGTCACGTCCTCGCCAGAGGAGACGACCCCCACCACCTCCCCGTGCTCTCCGCGGATGGTGGCATTGTGCCACGCCACCATCCGCTCCCGACCGTCCCGGCAGAGAACGGGGTTCTCCAAATAGGCCGTGTCAGGCTCGTTGGCGGCGACCTGCAGGAAGAGCGCCTTCATTCGCGACTGGATCGAGGGGGGCAGGAAGCTGCTGAACCAATCCTTCCCCACGATCTCCTCACGGGGATAGCCAAGGAGGCTGCACCCGCGTCGGTTGATGGAGACAACCCTCCCCTCCATATCCAAGACAACCATCGCCACACCCGCGGTCTCGAAGTAGAGCTCGGCCCTCTCCTTGGCGGCGACCAGCGCCCGCTGGGCCGCGCGGTCCGCAGTCCGGTCCCTGAAAACCAGAACCACGCCCACCGTTCGGCCCTTTTCCCCCCGCACCGGCGCCGCGCTGTCGGCGATGGGGCGCTCCACGCCGTCGCGAGAGAGCAGGATGGTGTGGTTAGCCAGGCCGACCACGGTCCCCTCGGCCAGGACCCGCTGTACGGGGTCGTCCGCCGGGGCCCTGGTCTCCTCGTTGACGATCCGGAACACGTCCGCCAGTGGCTGTCCTCTAGCCTCCGCCTGGTTCCATCCCGTGAGCCTTTCTGCCTCGGGGTTCATATCGACCACGCACCCGCTGCGATCGGTCACGATGACGGCGTCGCCTATGCTGTAGAGCACGGTCCTGAACCGCTCCATCTCGACCATCTCCGCCTGCTGGAGATCCAGGAGCTTCTTCCGCTGGGCGGACTGCCCGGTACGATAGGTGTAGGCGACGAAAGATCCTGCCAGCAGGGTGGAAACGAGGACAAGCAGCGCCGTGCTTCTGGCACGATGCTCGACTTCCGCCAGGGCCTCCGCAGCATCCACCTTGGTGACCAGGAACCAGGGGGTGCCCGGGACGGCTCTGAGGTCCGCCAGCACCCGCTGGCCGCGATAGTCCACGCCAAGGAACATCCCCTCGCGCCCCATCACGGCCTGTACAGCTGGCAGGTCGGTCCCGGAGAGGGGGAACCGGAGGGTGAGGGCCGTCCCCGCCTGGTGGCGGAGCTCGTTGAGGTAGAGGACCGAGTCGCCCTCCCGCCGGACGAGGAGCGTCTCCGCGGATGGGCTGCTCCCCGGCCACTCCTGGATCATGGGGTAGAGGTAGCGCTGGGGATCGATCCCCAGGACCACAGCGCCCACGAGGTCGTCGCCGAACATGACGGGCGCTACCACATCCAGCCGCGGGTGGCCGCAATCGGGGCAGAGGTAGATGTCGGTGGCGAGCAGGGGATTTCGGGCCCTGGCAGCCTCGCCGATCCCCTGCTTAGCCTCCTCCGAGAGACCGAAATCCGGATTCCCCGTGGTGATCAGGATGCGACCATCCAGGTCCGCCAGGGTGGCGTCGGTGTAGTCGCCATAGGACTGGGCTATCAGGAGGGCATCAAGCAGGCGAGAGCGGGTCGCTTCGGTCAGCCGGCCCGACCGGATCTCGCCCGTCGCGGCGCGCACCAGCCGGTTCGAGGCGAGCTCACGGCCGTCCTCCAGGGCGTTGCGACGCCACTCCTGGATCGCCTCCACCTTGAGTCGGGCCACGGCCGCCAGCTTGTCGTACTGGACCTGGGTGATCGACTCCTCCTGCTGGCTGTAGTAGAGGTAGCCCGCCGCCGCGATGCAGAGCAGGGCAAAGAGCATCGCGGGCAGGAGCCAGCGAGGAACCATGACGCCGGCGGCCGCGGCGGGTGCACCAAGATGACCACCACTGGCAGCCGGCAGTTCCGCATCTTCCGACGGTAGGGTGTACATGGCCTTCTCCGTGGAATGGGGTGGGAGCTGGATGAAAACATGAACAGGGAAGATACCCTACAGGGCAGGGTCGAAGATCGCCGTGGGTGGAGTCTAGCAGTAACTAACTATTAGATACAATAGGCAGAAACAGGCAAGATCCCAACTCGCCCCGGGCCCCGGCGGCGCCGGGGCCCGGGCCATCAAACGGACTACTTCACCGGGACCGGCCTCATCCGCCCCATCGGCGCCGGCCGCGCCCCGTCCCCCGCCCAGTCCTCCTTCCGTCGGCGCATCACCACATCCCCATCGCGGCCGAGATGGAAGCGGGCCACGATGCCATTCAGCTCGTCCGCCATCTGGGACAAGCTCTGGGCCTGAGCCACCATCTCCTCCACCTGGGAGTGCATCTCCTCCGTCGCAGCGCTCACCTCCTCTGCGGAGGCGCTGGTCTCCTCGCTGACCGCGGCGATCTTCTCGATGGCTCCCGTCACCTGCTGGCTGGAGGCTGCCATCTCCTGGGTGGCCGCCGACGACTCCTCCACCACCGCGGAGACGGAGTCCATCAGACCCACCACCTTCTTGGAGGCAGTCTCCATCTGTTGCACTGCCGCCGCGATCTGGCTGACCTGCTGCGCCGCCCCGCGGGCGCCCTCCAGGATCCGCTGCAGGGCCTCCCCGGCCCCCTCGGCCAGGACCAGCCCCTGCTCCACCTCGCGGCTGCCCCTCTCCATGGCCGCAACGGCCTCCTGCGTCCCCCTCTGCACCCTGGCGATCAGCTCCGCGATCTGCTTGGTCTCCTTGCTGGACCTCTCGGCCAGCTTCCTCACCTCATCCGCCACCACCGCGAAGCCCCGACCATGCTCGCCGGCCCTGGCCGCCTCTATGGCCGCGTTCAGGGCAAGCAGGTTCGTCTGCTCGGCGATGTCGTCGATGGCCTCCACTATGGAACCTATCTGCTCTGAATAGCCCCGAAGCTCCTGGATCCTCTCGGCCACCGAGCCGGTGCTCTCCTTTATGGCTGCCATGCCCTGCAGGGTTCTCTGGACCGACTCGCCGCCCGAGGCCGCCGCCTCCTGCGAGTGCTCAGAGACCTGCTGCACCGACCTGGAGAGGGCAGCCACCCGGGCGATGGCCTCGTTTAGCTGGGCCACCGACCCGGCCGCCTCCTGCACCGAGCGGGACTGCTCTTGGGCACCCCTGGCGATCTGATCGATGGCCCGCGAGAGCTGCTCCACGGATGAAGAGGTCTCCTGCACCGAGGCTGACTGCTCCTGCGTGCCCCTGGCAACCTGCTGGATGGTGGTGGCGATCTGCTGCGTCGCCGAGCCCGCCTGCTCCGAGGCGGATGAGAGCTGCCGGCTAGCCGACGCCAGCTCGTTGGCGTTCCCAGCGATTCGGCCCACCGCCTCCCTGAGACTCTCCGTCATCCTCGAGAACGCCCCGCCCGTCTCCTGCAGCCGACCGATCATCTGGTTGAAGGCCTCGGCCATATCGCCGATCTCGTCCCTGGAGCCGACCTTCACCGGCTGGGCAGTGATCCGCAGCTCCCTCGTCAGATCCCCATCGGCCATGGCCGCCGCCGTCTCGGCCAGCGAGGGGAGGTCCACCTCCGCGATCTGCCTTGCGGCTCCACCCACGGCGGCGACCCCCGCCGCGATGGACCGGGACAGGAACCACGCTATCCCCATACCCAGCAGCACGGCCAACGCCAGTGCTACCAGCAGCAGATTGCGGGAGGAGAGGTAGGTGGCCTGGTTCTCCTCGATGTACTGGCGCCCGCGATCCTCCTTCTGCTTCACCAGGACCTCCAGCGCGGCGTTGGTGTCGTCGGCCAGCCCCAGTTGATCCTTGAGGGCCTTGATGGCACCCTGCTGGTCCCCCGCGCGCAGCCTCTCCTGCACCGGCTTGATGCCGGCCTTGTAGGCCTCCCACCTCTTGGCGGCGTCGTCCAGCAGCTTCTTCCCCTGCGCCGTGGTCATCAACGGCCCCATCTGCCGCAGGTGGTCATCGGCCTCCGCCACCAGATCGTCCACCTCCTTGAGCTTGGCAGCGACGGTGTCCTTCTCGTCCACGAAGATGATGGCCTGGCGGAGGTCGCGGCCGATGGCCAGAGCAGCCGACGCAGCCTCCTCCACATGGTACAGCCCAACCAGCTGGCTGTCGTAGAGGCTCTTGTCCAGGTCGCCGATCCGCGTCATCCCGGAGATCCCTACCGCACCCACCACCCCAGTGAGAAGCAGCACCGCCATGAACGCAGCGATCATCTTGGCTCGGATGCTCAGCTTCATCCTACCGACTCCCTTCTCCCTTCGTCTGCCTATCGACTTTGTGCGGACATCTACGATCATCGGCAGTGGGAGCCCTCGCGTGAAGGCGAAAGGCCAGAGGATTACCAAATGTTTAGCAGACAGGCGGGGCCACGACGCGGTTCATGAGGGGGTGCGGATGGTCCCCACACGGCCTGGGGCTTTCCGTCCCCTCCGCTTGGACCCTCACGGGGCGAAGCGGTAGCCGGCACCGGTCACCGTCTGGATCAGTCTGGGGCGCAGCGGGTCATCCCCCAGCTTGCGGCGCAGCCTGTGGATGTGGACGGTGACGGTGCGGATATCCGAGGTGTCCTGATACTGCCACACCAGGCGGAGAAGCTGGGCGGGCGAGAAGGTCTCCCCCCGGTGGCAGATGAGGAAAGCCAGGAGGTCGAACTCCCTAGGCTTGAGGTTCAGGGGGTTTCCTCGCCGGGAGGCGCGGCGGGAGAAGAGATCGATCTCGATATCGCCGTAACGGAGGATGTGCGCCACTCGCAGCGGGTGTGGCGTTCCCTCCCCTCCCTGGGCCGGTGGCCCCACGGCCGCGCGTCGCAAAAGGGCGCGCACCCTCGCCAGCAGTTCCCGAGCCCCGAAGGGCTTGGTGAGGTAGTCGTCGGCCCCCTGTTCCAGGCCCGCCACCTTGTCGGTCTCGTCCCCGAGGGCCGTCAGCATCAGAATGGGGATCCCGCTCTCCTGCCTGATGATGCGGCACACCTCCAGCCCGCTGATCCCCGGCAGGAGAATATCCAGGATGATCAGGTCGGGGGGCTCCAGCCTGGCAAGCCGCAGGGCACTCTCCCCGTCGCGGGCCACCTGCACCCGATAGCCCGCACTCTCCAGGGCCCCGCGCACCGCATCCAGGACGGCGGTTTCGTCGTCGACAACGAGGATTCGTGACAAGGGCTGTCACTCTCTGGAAAAGGGGCGTGGCACGGTGTACCCCAATCCGGTATCACCAGGGCGGCGGCACGGGAGAGCTCCCGCACTGGGCCCTTCAAGCGAGATTCTGAATGGCGCCGTCGGCGATTATGCCATTCGGAGAGCCCGTTTTCAACCGGAGGGGTCGGCTATTGAAGACCCATTCCTGGCCAGGGGTGCCCCAGGGGATTGTGGCACTGGCCCCGGCGCGCGGGCGCCTCGTCTGCAGCTTGGCGGCCGAGACGGCCGCGCTCCCGGGAATCGCCATCCCCCCACGATCGTGTGGTGCCCCGGGGTCGCGGGCACGCCGTTGCCGTGGTGGAGGCGGACCACCGCCGGATGTACCGCGGCAAGCGATTAACAACTGTTAATCGTCGCGCTCTCATGCGCTGCCCCACTGCTGCCGACTCCTGTGAGTGGAAGCTGTTCACCTGGGCTCGGCCGGCACTCAGCGGGACCTCTCGCAACAACCGTCAGCCGGTCCTTTGGCGGATCGATCGAGAGGTGCGCGGCGCCTCGTACGTCGCCGGGCGGCCCGCAAACGGCCCCGCCGGCCGAGGCGCCCGGTCCCGGCCGGCAAAAAGATGGTGCGAGCGGGCGTGGGACGGGGCCCGATACATGTCAACCCTAATATGTCGAAAAGATACAGCATGCGGCACGGCCACGGCAGACGGTCTCTCCAGGGAGGTCATAGATGGAGGTCATCGGTCCAGCGGGGTTCGGCGCGTGGTGGCGCGAAGTCCTCGCCCTCATCGCAGCCGCGTTATCCGTGGGCTGCGCCGTCGCCACCGGTGGGCTCCTGTTGCCCTGTCTCCTGCTGAGCTATCTCGCCACGGCGGTACTCCTCCCGGACGCCCTGTCGCTCCGTTCACGTCTCTCTGCCGTGGAGGCGAGTCAACGGGAGGCATCGCTGCGGTCGGGCGCCGACGAGCGGCGTTTTCTCTGGCTGGCCGACCTGACCATCGATGCCGTCATCTGCACCGACACCGCTGAAAGGATCACATATTGGAACCCCGCCGCGGAGAAGCTATTGGGATGCAGCGGAGAGGAGGCACTGGGCTCGCCGATTTGGCGTTTCCTGCCCGATCTGAGCCTGCCCGGCGGCGACACGGGGTCGGCCCCACCTGGGCCCCCCATGACTGCCCCGGCTAGCCTTTCGGTCGAGGGCGTTACCGGAGTGCGGAAGGATGGGTCGAAGGTGGAGCTGGATCTCGCCGTCTGTCTCTGGGACGGGGTAGGAGGGAACCGGTTCACCGTGGTCGCCAGGCCGGCCACCGCGCGGGAGCACCCGCGGGCAGGGCTGGCGCGATTGGAGGAGCTAGAGGCCGCCATGCACACGGTGAGGCGGGCGGCCCACGATCTCGGCAACCTGCTTTCCCCTTTGATGATATACGCCGAGATGATGGAGATGGAGCTTCCCCAAGACCACCCAGCGCTCGGATACTGTCGGACAATCGCGGCGTCGGCACGACGAATGGAGGAGATCAGCCGGGAGCTTCGGGCACTCGGACTAAAGCACCCCATGGAGCAAACGGATTGAACCGCCATCACCGACCCACGCCAATCCCCAGAGAAGAGAGGAGCGGGGTTGAACACAGCCTACGTACCCGCTATGGGGGCCTGTGGGCACCAAGGCGCCCGCTCACTCCCCGGCGCCCATGAGGAGGCCAACCACCAGCACCAGCAGGACGAAGCCGGTGACAGCCAGGTAGGTCCAATCCCTCTTGAGGAGGAAGTAGACGACGGTGGAGGCCACCCGCAGCACGGGCGTGGCGATCAGCACCATGAGACCCATGCTGATTATGGCCGAGGGGTCGCCCCGCGACGCGGCCAGAAGGGCATCCAGGCCGCGCGCTGGCTCCGTGTAGCCCGGCCGAGGGACGCCGGGCAGGGGCCTGGACTGGAAGAGCGCCGCCCACAGCATCAGCAGCACCCCGCCCAGGATCAGAACCACGGCCACGGTGGAGCCGACCCGGAGGACGGTGCCCACCACCCTGTCCAGGGCGGGGTCGCGGCCGGCAACCTCCTCAGCCGAGCCCGCTCCCGCTGCGACGCCCTCGAGCAGGGGAACCCCGACACTATCGTCCTCTCTGTTCTGCGGCAGCGCCAAGGCCCATCCTCGCTTTCTTTACCAGCGTGAGGGTCCGCTGGGACCCCACCAGCCGTGCAGACAGCCGGGAGGCGGCTCCCAGGAGGCTTACCCGGAGAGCCCCAGCCCCCGGGCGGCCATCTGCGCCGAGATCACCACCAGGACCAGGACGAAGAGGAGCCGTACGGAGTAGCTCTGCACCCTCCCCAGCAGCCGTGCCCCCGCCACGGCCCCCGCCAGCACCCCGAGGGCCACAGGCGCGGCGACCAGCGGCACTATGTCCCCGTGGGCGAAGTGCACGGCAGCCCCCGCCGCCGCGGTGACCCCGATCATGAAGTTGCTGGTGGCCGTGGAGACCTTCATGGGAAGCCTCATGGCCAGGTCCATGGCCGGCACCTTCAGGGTCCCACTGCCCACCCCCAGCAGGCCGGACACCAGCCCAGCCACCCACATCATCACCCACGCCAGGGGCACCCCCACCACACCGTAGCGCACCACCCGACCCTCGGCCCGGTCCAGGAACTGCCCCCCCAGTCCCAGCAGCTCCGACCATCGGTCGTTGGCCGTGTTGGGGGTCAGATCGGCGTGGCGTCGCTGGAACATGGCTATGGCCGAGTAGGCCAGCACCACGGCAAAGATCAGGTAGAGGGCGCTCCCGGAGACGAAGCCTCCCAACAGCGCGCCAACCACGGCCCCTGTGGTAGTGGCCGTCTCCAGCAGCATCCCCACCCGCAGGTTGGCGATCCCCTCCTTCAGATGGGAAGCGGTGGCACCGCTGGAGGTGGCGATGACGGAGACGATGCTGGCACCGATGGCGTATCGGATGTCCACGCCCAGCAGGAGGGTGAGAGCCGGTATCACGATGACGCCGCCCCCGAGCCCCAGCAGCGACCCGAGGACGCCCGCCAGGGCCGAGGCGGCGAAGGCCGCCACCAGAAACTGGGCTGGATCCATACTTTACCTTGCCAATCCCACAACTATCGCGACAGCCGGCCCTCCGGCACCTCCCTGGAACCCTGAAGGTCTGGTGACGCCGGAAGACCCGACCCGACGTTATTGTATTCCGGCAGGGGTATATCGAGCAAGTGCATGGCCGTGATATAATCCATCACCTTGATCAATGGGAGTGGCGCCGTGAACCTGGAGCAGATCAGGTCCTTCCACGCCGTCGCCGTCCACGGCGGGTTCAGTCGTGCAGCCGAAAGACTTGGCCTCACCCAGTCCACGGTGAGCATGCAGGTGGGATCGCTGGAGAGGGAGCTGGGGGTGCGGCTCTTCGAGCGGCTGGGTCGCCGCATCCGCCTCACCCCGGAGGGAGCGGCGATGCTGGAGCACGCGTCCCGGATCCTGGCGCAGGTGGAGGCGGCCAAGAGGACCGCTTTGGCCTACAGGGGGCTGGAGGCAGGCGAGCTGGTGGTGGGCGCCAGCCTCACCATCGGCAACTACCTCCTGCCGGAGCTGCTGGGCGACTTCCACCGTTCCCATCCAGGCGTGCGGCTGGTGCTGGACATCTCCCCCAGCTACAGGGTAGGGCAGCGGGTAGCCGCCGGAGAGCTGGACATCGGTCTGGTGGAGGCCGAGGTGGCCGACCCGGAGCTGGAGGCTCGGCCCTTCCACACCGACGAGCTGGTGCTGATCGTCCCGCCGGACCACCGATGGGCCGCGCGGGGCTGGGCGGAGGTGGGCGAGCTGGCCGAGGAGCCCTTCCTGGAGCGGGAGCCCGGGTCCGGCACCAGGGAGATAGTTCGGGCGCGGCTGGCCGAGTCCGGGGTGGCGCTGTCGCCAGCGCTGGAGCTGGGCAGCCCCGAGGCGTTGAAGCGAGCAGTCCGCGCCGGCCTTGGGGTCGCCATCGTCTCCATCGCCACCGTGGAGCTGGAGCTTCGGTGCGGCGTCCTCAGGGCGGTGCCGGTCCGGGGCCTTAGGCTCAGCCGGCCCTTCCTCACCCTTCTCCGCAGGGATAAGCATCTCTCGCCGGTTCTTTCCGCATTCCTCGAGCTGGTCCGCTCCAGCTTCGGCTCGGCTCGGTCCTAGTCCTCCGGCACAGTGATCCCGAGAGGTAGGGAGGGGGCTTGTCCCCATACGCGCTCCTGGGGCAGCAGGGGAACCCGCCCCAACCTAATCGGAACCACTGTGTCAAAGGACTAGTACAGCGACAAAATGAATTTGGTATGTAGGGCGGGGTCTTGCACCCTCGCGGCCCGTCCATGGGCACGCCGGGCGGCGGGGGATGAACCCCATGCGCGCTAGCGATCGAATTCATTTTGGCGCTGCACCAGTCCCCCTGCAGGATGATTTTCGGAACGTGGGGAGGGGGCTTGTACCCCTCCGGCGCGCCCTCGGCGCGCGGGGGAGCCCTCCCCGAACTATCGGAACCACCGCATCAGAAAGCCGGGTACCCGGCCTAAGGGAAACCCTCACGGGACACTCGGTTGGCCCGGGGCCTGGCCCAGAACTTGCGAAGCCACAACGCGGTTGCTCCAGCGGCTCTTTTCCCCAGCGGTCCCGTCACGTAGCGGCCCGGCTCTCAGCCACGGGCCACGCGCCGGAGCGGCACCGGGTCCTTGACCGCGCCGGCGAGGCCCAGGCCCCGGCCGATTCGCCGCGGGCCTCCTCCTGGGGCAGCCAAGAGAGTACGAATCGGAGGGGTAGGGCGGTGATCACGGTGCAGTGCGAGAGGTGCGGCGGCAAGCTGGCCAAGTGGGACTCCATTGGCCTGGACTGGGTGATGTACTGCATCAACTGCGGCTCCGAGTTCTACACCAGGGAGCCGGAGCTCAGGGAACAGTGGGAGCGGGCAAGGCAGGAGCGCAAGCGCACCTTCGTCCTTCGCCCACGGGTCGTTGCCATGGGCAGGCGGTGAGCCTGCCCCATCAGACTGTGTAACCCTTCTGCCGGGGTGTATACTGGGGTGTATACTTAGGTAGGTGGCAGCGGAGAGGCGTCGGTGGATTCGGGACATGTGGACCCTCGCCGCGGCCGGATCTCCTTTCCCCACCACCCCGTGGGCGACTCTGGCAGGAGGTGTTGAGTTGGAGGATCGGGAGCAGGTCCACAGGCTGATCGCGAGCACTGGGGCGCTTTACGAGAACGGCCACTACAGGTACTCTTCGGGGCTGCACGGCTCCGTCTACGTGGAGAAGGACCGGGTCCTCGCCAACGTGGACGTGTCCAGCAAGCTGTGCTACAGGATCGCCAAGCACTACTTCGACGCCAAGGTCCAGGTGGTGACAGGCCCATCCATGGGTGGGGCTATGATGGCCCCCTTCGTAGCCTACTACCTGGAGCCCAAGGCCATCGCCGTCTACGCCGAAGGGGAGCGGGATAACCGGTACTTCCGCCCGTCGGTGGTGGACATGATCGCGGGCCGGCGTGTGCTGGTGGTGGAGGACGTGCTCGACACCGGCGGGTCGGCCATGAGGGTGATCGAGGCGGTGGAGCGAGAGGGCGGCGAGGTGATCGGGGTGGCCGCCATCTGGAACCGCGGGAACGTCACCTTCAAGTACCCCTCCTTCTGCCTGGTGGAGCACGAGACCTGGGAGCCGGGCGAGTGTCCCATCTGCAAGGCGGGCAAAATACCGCTGGAGACCGCCCCTCCCGTGGCCCACCGCGAGCTCTGAAGCGGTAGCTGGTGCTTGCCACGCCCGCCAAGGGGTACCCCTTGGCGGGCGTGGCGGCCATGAGGCTACGACGTGGCCTTGGCCTCGCCCATGAGCGGCTTCACCTGCTCCTCGAACTCCCTCCAGTACTTGTCGAACTCATCGGGGTTCATGTAGCGCTGGGTGAGCCCCTGGTCGTCCATCTTCTTGTTCAGCTCCGGGTCCTTCATGGCCTCCTCCATTGCCCTGGAGATGGCCCATACTATCTCCTTCGGCGTGCCCTCGGGGGCGGCCAGCCCCCGGGAGGAGGAGGAGTAGACCTTGAAGCCCTGCTCCTCGGCCGTGGGAACATTGGGCATGAATCGGTTCCGCTGCCGGTCCATGACGGCCAGGGTGCGGGTCTGACCCTGCTTGTCCAGCTTGGCGTAGGTCCCCACGTTGTCGAAGCCCACATCCACGTGGCCGCCGAGCAGCGCCTGGGTCTGGGGGGCGCCGCCGGTGAAGTGGACGATGGCGAACTTCACCCCGGCCGCCCGCTGCAGGGAGAGCACGGCCAGGTGGTCGTCGCCCAGGATGCCGGTGGTAGCGACCTTCACCTTCTCGGGGTTCGCCTTGGCGTCATCGATCAGATCTTTGAGCGACTTGTACTTGCTGTTGGCCGCCACCGCCAGCACGCCCGGATCGAAAACGTGCAGTCCAATGGGGGCGAAGCTGTCCCAGGTGAAGGAGGCCTTCCGGTCGGGGTCCAGGTACTGGGTGATCACCGCCGGGGCGCTGACGTTGCCGATGGTGTAGCCGTCGGGCTTCGCCTTGGCCAGCTCCGTCACCCCCACCTGGGAGCCGGCGCCCGGCTTGTTGACCACCTCTATCTGGGTGCCCAGGATCTTCTCCATGAGGGGCGCCAGCAGGCGGAAGCCCACATCCGTGCTGCCACCAGCATCCCACGGGATGATTAGCTGTATCGGCTTGGTGGGCCAGCCGGCGGGCTTCTGTATGGCCTGGGGCGCAGCCACGGTGGCAGCGGGCTTGGTGGCCTCGGGGGCCTTGGTGGGCGCGGCGGTGGGGGCTGCGGTGGCTGCCGCGGTCGCCTTGGCTGGAGCCGCCGTTGGCGCCGGCGCCGCGGGGGCCGAGCAGGCGGCGGACGCCCACACCAGGGCCGCCGCAGCCAGTAGCGAGAGACCGACTAGACGCTTCTTTTCCATTCCTTTCCTCCGTTACTGTTGGCGTCACTCGCGGGATCTCGTCGCTGATTGCTTCGGCGTTGAAGGTGGGCAGTTCCTCGCCCGTGGGCATCCCCGCCCCGGGATGGGAAATAGTTCACGCCGGATTGCGGCCCGTCCTCGGCATCACCCCCTTTCGCGACCCTTCTGGAAAGAAATCTAGTATCGAGCAGCCATTACGTCAAGGCAGTATCGCCGGACCGCATAGATCGGGGGCCCGACCTTCCGGTCGAGCCCCCTTGCTCGGCGTCCCTTCATGCCGCGTAGATGCGGCATTCTCGGCCTACTTCTCGCGGGCCAGCTCCATCAGCGGCTTGACCTGCTCCTCGAAGTCCTTCATGTACTTGGTGAACTGCTCCGGGTTCATGTATCGCTGTGTCAGGCCCGAGGAGTCCATCTTCTGCACGATCTCCGGGTCCTTCATGGCCTGCTCCATGGCGTAGGAGATGTAGTTGACGATCTCCTTCGGGGTGCCCTTGGGCGCGGCCAGTCCCCTGGACGAGGACGAGAAGAGCTTGTAGCCCTGCTCGACGGCCGTCGGTATATCGGGATAGAACTTGGACCGCTGCTCGTCCATTACGGCTATCGGTCGCGCCGTACCGTTCTTGTACTCCGCCAGCCACTCGCTGACGTTGTTGAAGGCCACATCGGTGTGGCCGCCCAGGAGGGCGGTCTTGGCGGGCGCGGCACCGGTGAAGTGGACAATGGCGAACTTCACCCCGGTGAGCTTCTGGAGCTGAAGGATAGCCAGGTGATCGTCGCCGAGGATCCCAGTAGTGGAGACCTTGACCTTCTCGGGGTTCGCCCTGGCATCCTCCACCACATCCTTCAGCGACTTGTACTTGCTGTTGGCCGCCACGGTGATGATCCCGGGATCGAATACGTGGAGCCCGATGAGGGCGAAGTCGTCTAGAGTGAAGACTGCCTTCCGCTCGGGATCCAGATAGATGGTCTGGGCGGAGGGTCCGCTGATGTTGCCGATGGTGTAGCCGTCGGGCTTCGCCTTGGCCAGCTCGGTAAGACCCACCTGGGAGCCGGCGCCCGGCTTGTTGACCACCTCGATAGGCTGGCCGAGGGTCTTCTCCATCACCGGGGCCAGCATGCGGAAGCCCACATCGGTGCCGCCTCCCGCATCCCAGGGGATGATCATCTGGATCGCCTTCTTGGGCCAGTCGGCCGGCTTCTGGACGGCCTGGCCGGCCGACGATGTGGTGGCGGCCGCGGCGGGCTTGGTGGCCTCAGGGGCCTTGGTGGGGGCAGCGGCTG
>Ga0334722_10003458_pt1 | contig 16978 bp, 18 predicted proteins | sample C3_bottom_MG_FD_207210 | JGI IMG/M metagenome (GOLD analysis project Ga0334722, IMG submission 207210) | Sediment microbial communities from Yellowstone Lake, YNP, Wyoming, USA - C3_bottom | ecosystem: Environmental > Aquatic > Freshwater > Lake > Sediment | place: USA: Wyoming | collected...
AAATTGATATCTCGGACAAAGCTTCAATATCTCTGAGAATATTGTGTATACTTTGTTCATGGCCTGTTCCTCCTTGCTGGTATTTGGTTTGGCGACTAATACTACCAAACAAGTATAAAGAACAGACCTTGTTTCTATAAATCTTTACCGGACACTACTGAGGAGTATTCACAAAACATTTCATTATGTAATCATCCATAACAAAGCCCCCGCCGATATCAACGACAACAGAATCCGCGATAACAAACCCGTTTTTTTCGTACGCCCTGATCGCCCGCCTGTTGTTCCTGTTTACCGTCAGAAAAACGTAATCCCAGCCGTTTAGCGCAGCATAATCCTTGACCCGGTTGAGAGCGACCGTTACAATTGCCCTTCCCCGAAACTCCCTCATGATGTAAATCTTGGATAGCTTGACGGAGTTGTCGTCCGCCTGTAGATAAGATAGATAGCCGCATGTTCTGTTGCCTGCAACTATCAATTCCCACACTGCGCCGTCGGCAAGCTCTTTTCTTAGAACATCAGCGGAATACATCATCTTAAGCATATAGTCGATCTGGCCTTTCGACAACATTTCGCTATATGCCTCTTCCCATATGCTCGCTGCGAGGGCCTGTATCTCAGGGATATCGTCAGTCCCCGCCTTTCTGAAAAAAAAACGCGTATCGGCTCCCGTATAACGCGCAATATCATTATTTGAATTTATATCCCACCCCCGGCACCGTCATTATATAAGCCGGTTCAGAGGGGTCCTTTTCGATTTTCCGGCGCAGGTGCTGGATATGAACGTCTATTGCCCTGCTCCATGAATAGAGCTTGGCTTCACCCCATATCTGTTTTCTTATAACTTCTCTGCTGATTACCTCGCCCCTGTGAGAGGCAAACAGATGGAGAAGCCCGAATTCTTTCGGCGTAAGTTCGACCTGCATACCTCCGACGCTGACGGTATGAGCCTCCATATCAATAACAAGATCATTGACGATAATCTTTTTTCCCTCCGGCATGCTCCTTCTCAGACATGCCTTTACACGCGCAATAAGTTCCAGCGTGTCAAAAGGCTTTACCATGTAATCGTCTGCCCCGCTTTCAAACCCCATGACTTTGTCCGATATGCCGTCACGGGCGGTAAGCACAATGACGGGTATTTTCGGATACTGTTCTTTAAGCCGGCTGCAGATGTCGATGCCGTCTCCGTCGGGAAGCGTAAGGTCAAGTATCACAAGATCCGGGCGCTGAACCGAAAAGGCCTCCTGCGCGCGTTTCCATGTTTCGGCTGTTTCCGCGTGATAGCCGTACAGCTCAAGGTTTGCCTTCAGCACCTTCAGTATGTCTGCGTCGTCGTCAATTACAAGCAACCGTTTTTTCATCTTCACCTGCTCGCCTCTTAGGTATGCGGAAATAAAAACAGCTCCCCCGGCCGGTCCCGCTCTCCAGGCCGATTTCCCCGTTGTGCGCTTCAATTATACCTTTGCAGATCGCAAGCCCAAGCCCCGTTCCGTTCTTTGTCCCTCTGGAATAAAACTGTCCGAATATCTTTTCCTCTTCGCCTTCCGCTATGCCGCAGCCTCTGTCCGTAACCCCGGCGTATACCTTATCGCCTTCATCTTTCAGGACCACCGTAATTTCGGATGTCTCCGGACTGAAGTTAAGAGCATTCGAGATCAGGTTTATCATGACCTGCCTTATCCTGTCTTCGTCGGCGACCGCAAGGATGTCTCCTCCTTCAAGTCTCAGCTCCACATTCTTTTGAAGGGCCTCGGACCTGAAGCCGGTTATTATCTCCCTGAAAACATCGCGCAGATTAAGTTCGGCGAATCTCATCTCCAGAGCGCCTAATTCAATGCGCTCGAAGTCGAGCATATTGTTGACCAGCCTTATCAGCCTGTCCGCGTTTTTCTTTATCACCTCAAAAAAGACGGCGATATCTTCCCCGCCTTCGGTCTTTTCCCAGACGTTCATCTTTACGTAAAGGTAATCCATAGCCCCCCGGATCGACGTCAGGGGAGTCCTGAGTTCATGGGATATCTTTGCAATGAAATCCGATTTGCCCCGGTTCAGTTTCAGGAGCGCCTCGTTTTTTTCCTTGAGTTCATTCGTTGCAGCGCCGATCTTCTCCTGCAGCCTGCTGTGATAACCGTCGATGGATTGTGCCATTTCGAGAAAAGACCTGCTCAAATCCTCGATCTCGTCGCCTGTCTGCAGGACGGGAAAGCCGGGATTTCCTGTTTTTGAAAAGTCCGTCATGAAATTTCTTATCTTTCTGACAGGCGTCAATACCAGTCTTCCTGTGATAACAAAAAGGACCAGCATAAGCGCCATGACCATGAGCAGCCCCCCGATCACCATGTTTCTCCTGTCAGAATTAATAACCGAAAAGGCATATTCCATAGGCACGCTTATACTTATCGCTCCCCTGATGTCTCCAATCTTATAGCCCTGGTCCGAATGACATTCAAGGCAAGCCGCCTCTACGTATAGCGGCGCTATATACCGGAAAAAATGGGAACCTTCGATCTTTTCCACCTTTGACATTTCCCTGATCTTTTTTTCATCGAACGCCTGCAGGGCTGTCTTCTCAAAGGCGTCGGGAGCATTATCCGGGTTCATGAGTTTCAGGCTCGTTATATGAAACGAATACAGCTTGTCCCTCTGGGCATATTTGGACAGCTGCTTGGTCACCATGGCCGGATTTTCTTTTACGTATTTTTTACCCCCGACGTCGGTCATCTGGGGGGTCTTGAGATATGGATTGGCCTCAACCCAGGGTAGTTTCTCTACGTAAACTCCTCCGTGATCGGCAATCCAGCGCCTTGTTATCACTATCTGCTCAAACAACGCCTTGGCCTGTATCTTCATCTGCTCCATTACCAGCTCTTCGTGCCGCAGCGAGATGATCCCAAGGGTGATCCCCATGACGACCAGGAGAATGGCCGAGGTTGAAAGGACATATTTAAGACTGAGGTTTAAATGCATATGCTCCGCAATGTCAACTATGATCCGCCGCTCTGCCGGGATGTGAGAAATCAAAAAAGGCAGGCCGGAGCCTGCCTTTCAGTACTAACGCAATCCGTATTACTTCTTCTTCTGCGCTGCTCCTTCAGGCGTCCTGGTTTCGTTGCCTGCCTTTGCTCCGTCCCTGGGCTTTGCTTCCTCTATGGACTTTGTTTCTCCCCCGCCCTTCGCATCGTCCCTGGGTTCTACGGCCTTTTCCGGCGCTGCAGGAGCCTGCGTCTTTTCTTTTGCCTCAGGCAGCTTTGACAAGGCATCCTTGAATATCTCTATCTTTTGGCCTTTCTTCAGCTCCGACACATATGAATCAAAGGCCTCCTTCTGCTTTTCGCCTGAAAGCCTCTGCGCAATAATCTCCTTGACCCTGTCGAACTCAATGACAGGTCCGGTCTTTCTGTCCGTGACCTTGATAATGTGATAACCGTACGACGTCTTGACAGGGGCGGAGCTGACTTCGCCCACCTTCATCCCAGCGGCCGCCTTTTCAAACTCGGGGACCACCTGCCCTTTCGAAAAATAGCCTATATCTCCGCCGTTCTTTGCGGACTGTTTGTCCAGGGATTCCTTTTTTGCTATAGCTTCGAACTTCTCGCCTTTTTTCAATCTGTCGAGGACCTTCACAGCCTCCTCTTCAGTCTTGACGAGAATGTGGCTTGCCTTGATCTGGCTGGTTGTGGCAAAATCGGCCTTGTTCTTTTCATAGTAGTCTTTGACATCCTGGTCCGAAACCTTTGCCCTGGACATTATCTCTTTTTCAAGCAGCTCCTGGACCATGGTCAGCTTTTTGAATTCTTCCATTTTCTTCATAAAATCAGGGTTCTTCTCAATGCCCTTTTTGACCGCTTCCTGATAGAGGACCTCTTTTTTGACCAGCTCTTCAAGGAACTTCTCCCTGCCTGCCTTGCCTTCAAACATCTGCTGGGCATAATCCGGCAACGTCTTTATTTCCCTGTCAAAATCCGACTGGGTTATTTCCACCGCTCCAACTTTTGCCAGCACAGGGCTCTTTGGGCCGGCCTCTTTTACGGTCTCAGCCCCTTTTTTTGAGCACGAGACAAGGGCGGCCGAGATAAAAGCGAGCATAAAAAAAACAGATAAAAATTTCTTCATTAGTTCCTCCGGACCATGGATATATTTTGCAACTTATTTTATAGCATATATCGACCGGTCCTGGGTAGGGTTTTTTGACAACAAAAGTTTTCATATGATAAATTACATAAACTTTTTTCGGAGACCAGATGAAAAAATTCGACAAATCAAGAAGGCTTTTCAAAAGAGCGTCGTTGGTCATGCCCGGTGGCGTGAACAGCCCTGTGCGCGCATTCAAGGCAGTGGGAGGAAACCCCCTGTTCATAGAACGGGCAAAAGGGTCCAGGATCTACGATGCGGACGGCAACTCCTATATAGACTATGTATTGTCATGGGGGCCGATGATCCTCGGTCACGCCCATCCTGCCGTAACCTCGGCGCTGAAAAAGGCTATAGGGAAAGGCACCAGCTACGGCGCGCCTACGGCGCTTGAAATTGAACTTGCCGAACTGGTCCTGAAGGCCTATCCGTCCATGGACAAGATCAGGATGGTAAATTCAGGCACCGAAGCGACGATGAGCGCAATCAGGGCAGCAAGAGGTTTTACAGGAAGGGACAAAATAATCAAATTTGAAGGCTGCTATCACGGACACGCCGACGGGCTGCTCGTCAAGGCCGGCTCCGGAGCCGCCACCTTCGGCCTTCCTGACAGTCCCGGTGTGCCGAAATCGTACGCAAAGAACACCATCACGCTTCCATATAACGATTCAGCCGCTTTAAAAAATATAATTGAAAAGGAATGGAAGTCTACGGCGTGCGTGATAGTAGAACCCGTGGTGGGCAACATAGGCTGCGTGCTTCCCAAACCCGGATTCCTGGAGACGCTGAGGAAACTTACAAAAAAATACGGCATTGTGCTCATTTTCGATGAGGTGATGACCGGTTTCAGGGTCTCTTTCGGCGGAGCGCAGGCGTATTATGGGTTAAAGCCGGACATGACCTGCCTTGGAAAGGTAATAGGCGGAGGGCTTCCGGTCGGAGCATACGGCGGCAGAAAAGAAATAATGTCTCTCATTTCCCCGGAAGGGCCTGTTTACCAGGCAGGGACGCTTTCAGGCAATCCTCTGGCCATGACCGCAGGCATAGCCACAATCAAAGAACTCATGAAAGCAGGGACATACAACCGGATCGAAAAGAACTCGAAGATGCTTGAGGAAGGTCTCATAGACGCGGCGCGGCGCGCCGGCGTAAAGACCCGTTTTTACAGGGCAGGCAGCATGTTCTGCACCTATTTTACGGACAGGGAAGTTTACGACTACGCCACGGCAAAAACAGCGGACACAGCCAAATTTTCCACGTTTTTCTCAGAGATGCTGCAACGCGGGGTCAATATAGCGCCGTCGCAGTTCGAGGCCGGGTTCATGTCTTTGGCACATACAGAAAAAGATATATCGAAAACTGTAGAAGCGGCATTCGCAGCGTTTAATAAAATATAAAAAAAAGACTGTTTTTCAAACTCGGGAGGTTTCAAAATGTTTAATCCGTTCAAAGTCTTCAACAGGATCACTGAGTGGTTCAGTACCGGCCTTTCGGCCAAGGCAAAAATACTCATTGCCGTATTCCTTCTCATGTTTGTGGCGCTGATGGGTTACATAGGATACAGGATCAACGATTATTTTGAAAATGATCCGAAGTCCTGCAATGCCTGCCATGTCCATGACGAGCAAAACAAGGTCTGGGCGCAGAGCGTACATAAGAGCGTCAACTGTCATGAATGTCATCACGCCACAAAGAAGGATCAGATTATCCAGATGTACAGGTTTGCTTTCCTCGGCCAGAAGACCGTCTCTCCGAGGCACGGCGATGTAATTGTCGCATGGAAGATCTGTTACAGCTGCCACTGGGAAAATAACGAAAAGTTCCCCGGCGCAAAAAATATAAGCAAGTCAAGACTGCATGCGAAACATGTATTTATGGAAAAGATCGAATGCGTCAACTGCCATGGATACCGAATACATCAGTTTAACGCAGAGCCAAGGTTCTGCATCAAATGCCACGCCGGCAGGGAAGTTCACGGCACAGGCATGGAAGGTCTCGCATGCCTTAACTGCCATACGGACCGCACTGTGGATCTCAAGCCCGGCAGAAAGAAATGCCTGTTTTGTCACGGAAACGAGAAGGTGCGCGCCGAGCTGCTTGCGGACGCCACGCTGGATGTAACGCATTATCAGCCCGACGAGAAGACAATCCGCAGGGCAATTAAAATCGTGGTCCCGGACGACGCGCCAATGCAGTTCTCCTGCTACGAGTGCCACAAACCTCACAAGACAGCAAGGCCGGACTGGGGCAACTGTGAGTCGTGCCATCCTCATATAAAGACTATCGGCAAACACGGCCTGCATATAGACGGCATGGGCATGAAATGCAAGCAGTGTCATAAGCCGCATATCTGGAAGATAACCCCGGAGCAGGCAAAGAAAGACTGTGTCAAATGTCATGAATACAAGGACCCCAAAGCCTTTATAGCATCGTAGCAAACGATCCTTTCCTTATTTAAGAAGGGGGGAACGGTTGAAATTAAATTCAGCCGCTCCCCCCTTCCCTTTCCCGGCAATTCCGGTATAATGAAATAAAAGTTGACCGAGGTGCTTAATTGAAGAACCATGTGCTTCGTCCGTTATGGGTTATAGCAGGAATGATAGCATTGGTCCTGGTTGTCCGGTATTTCTACGTACCCAAAGATTTCGGTATACATGAAAGAGGCTACATGTACGGCTGGCACAGGGAAGGGAATATCGGGGACTGGAAGAAAGTCAGCGTCAAGTACCTGGGCTCGGAGTATTGCAAAGACTGCCATCCGGATAAGTATGAAAGCATTATGACAACTCCCCACGCGATCATCCAGTGCGAAAACTGTCATGGTCCGGCAACCGGGCATCCGACCGACCCTCCGAAACTTGTTATAGACAAAAGCAGGGGACTTTGCCTGAGATGCCATGCTCTGCTGCCTTACCCTACAAGCGGCAGGGCGAACATAAGGGGCTTCGCCGACCCTGAAAGCCACAACCCGGGCCTTGAGTGCGTCTCGTGCCACAACCCTCATAAGCCTTCCCTGGAGGGCCTGAAATGAAAAAAGCTCAAATGATATCGCGGAGAGATCTGCTTAAGAACACGGTCAAGGGGATAGCAGGGCTCGCGCTGCCTCTTGCTGCCTTCGAGATAATCAACCCGCGCAGTTTGTTTGCGGACAAGGACGACAAGTCAAAAGTCAGGTGGGTCTTTCTTGTGGACACATATAAATGCGTAGGGTGCGGTCTGTGCGTAAAGGCCTGCAAAATCGAAAACGAAACCCCGTACGACGCCAACGTCACAAGAACCTGGGTTGAAAGATATGTGATCACAAAGGACGGAAAATTCCATGCCGACAGTCCGAAGGGGGCCAGGGACGGGTTCACATCATCAAAGATTGACCTGGGCATGGGGAAAACGGAAGACATCAGGAAGGAAGACATTGAAAAGGCTTTCTTCGTGCCCAAACTTTGCAACCAGTGCGAAAACCCTCCGTGCGTGCAGGTATGCCCGGTCGGCGCCACGTATCAGGCCCCGGACGGAGTAGTGCTCGTGGACAGGACCTGGTGCATAGGCTGCGGATACTGCATTATGGGTTGTCCGTACGGCGTGAGGTTTTTCCACCCGAAATATCATACCGCAGAAAAATGCAACTTCTGCTATCACCGCATAACAAAAGGGCTGAAGACCGCCTGTGTACAGGCGTGTCCGTTCGGCGCCAGGCAGATCGGCAATATAAAAGACCCGGCCGACCCTGTAACCAAAATCATCATGACTGAAAGAGTGGGCATACTCAAGGAAGAATACGGCACTAAACCGCAGGTCTTTTATATAGGGCTGGACAAGGAGGTCAGGTAATATGGTGCACGGCGAGATATGGACTGTGAAAGAGCTCTTTGTCTATCCGAATGAATATATCTACTGGAGCGTGCAGATTGTTATGTACCCTTTTATGACCGGGCTCGTGGCCGGGGCGTTTGTGCTTTCGTCGCTGTACCATGTTTTCGGCATTAAAGAGCTCAAAGAGATGGCTCGGTTCGCTCTGGTTTTTTCGTTCGCCCTTCTGTTTGCTGCGCCTATGCCGATAGTGCTGCATCTGCAGCATCCTTTCAGGGGCATCAATGTCTTCATGACCCCGCATTTCACTTCGGCGATTGCGGCCTTCGGCATAGTGTTTTCAACCTACGGAGCGATTGTGGCTTCTGAATTGTGGTTCCTGTACAGAAAACATTTTGTCGAGATGTCCGAACCCCTAAAGAAAAAACAGGACAAAAGTCTTTTTGAGTGGATACAATTTTTCATATTCTGCTCTCTTACCCTCGGCGTTTACGACATAAGCGAAGAGGCCCTGAAAAAGGACGAAAAGGCCATCAAAATCCTGGCCGGACTCGGAATTCCGGTCGCCTGCTTTCTGCACGGGTACGCGGGCTTTATCTTTGGCTCGGTGAAGGCAAACGCCCTGTGGATGACTCCGCTCATGCCGGTCATCTTTATCATGTCCGCCATAGTGTCCGGCATTGCTCTGTGCATCCTCACTTATATCGTAACCATGGAGATTCGAAGGTTCCTTTCAGCCCGCAAAGCAGCGGGCACAGCCGGCCGGATGGTCGAAGAGCTGAAGGGCGCAGAGATAAATGTAATACGCATGACCGCCAGATATCTGCTCTTCTTCCTCATTTTCGCCATAACCCTCGAACTTCTTGACCTGATATTCAGGGGCTACACTGCGGTAAAGTCCTGGGACGTAATACGCAGCGTTATATACGGCAAGGATTTTATCGACATATTCGTCCTGCAATATGGCGTCGGCAACCTGCTTCCGTTCATACTCTTTCTTTTGCCCGGGCTTACGATCAGACGGGCGGTGTTGGGCGTCCTGCTTGTGCTCTTCGGCGTCTTCATGATGAGATGGAACGTCGTCATAGGGGGTCAGGCCTTTTCACTGTCCTTTGCGGGTTATATGCATTATCACATGCCGATAATACCCCACGATTGGGAGACATTCAAGGAAGGACTGTTCGGTGCGCTCGGCATATTTATCATGCCTTTCATCCTGTTCTGGTTCATAAGCAAAATATTCCCTGTCTTCAACCTGAAGGAATCACACTGAACGGATCGTTTTATTCCCAGGCCGTTTGGACCGTAGTCCGGCAGGACCGCTTAATGAATTTTTTTTCTTCCGGCCTGCCGGCCTGATCAACAGCCTTTTTTGATATTTAGCCCTTCAATGTAATAAGATGTCTGATGCTTTTAGATGACGTTGACAAGGACAGGGCCGGGGCGTACAGGATGCTGGCGGATTTGTTTTCGAGGCCGCCCGCTGGTGAAGAACTGGAAGGTCTGAAGGAAGACCTTGAACTGGAATCAAAAGATACGCAGGACGAAATTCGCGACGACTTTAGTTCGCTCTTTGCCCTGCCCGACGGCAAACTTCCTCCAGTGGAATCGTTTTTTACCGGGATCCCGAACGATGACGCGGCAGGTTCGGCATCAGCGTATTATGCGGACGCCGGGCTTGTGATTGATGATGAATACACTGCCGTGCCCGACCACCTTTCGCTTGAATTTCTGTTCATGAGCTACCTGATAGACTCAAAGAAAACAGACTTTCAGATAAATTTTGTTGAAGCGCACATTATTAATTGGGTGCCCGACTATTGCGACGAAGTCGTCAGACAGGCCGGCACTTCTTTTTACAGGGAGATCGCCGAAATCACACAGAACTTCATCAGCAATGAATACGAAAATCTGGAATAAACAGGGGAAGGCCGATGGCGGATAAATCTTCTTTCAGGCAGATGCTCGACGCAAGCAGCGTCGGCATTAATCTGGTCGTCTCAACGTTCATAGGGCTGGCAGTCGGCTATGGTCTTGATAAACTCTTCCGGAAAACATATCCGTGGCTTACGATAATATTCCTTGTGCTGGGGATAATATCCGGGTTTCGGGAGCTGGTCAGGTTTGCGAGAAAACAGGACAATGGAACTGGTAAAAAAGATATTTAGAAGCGCGTTGTTGATCCTGCTTCCGCTTGCCGCCGCCTCAGCCTTCCTGGATTGGAAGAAACTGCCGCTAAGCATACTCGCCGGCGGACTACTTGGTTTTCTCAACGTAAAGGGGCTGGCCTGGGGAGTCGAGGGGTTGATCGGTTCGCAAAGGGCAAGCGGCAGGATGGTCATATTCAGCCTCTTCAGATTGCTTATGCTTTTCATAACCTTATCGCTGCTTGTTTATCTCGGGATTGTGAACATCTTCGGCGTGCTCGCCGGGCTTACTGTAATATTCGTTTTGGTCGCTACAGAGGGGCTTAAATACGCAAAGAAGATGTCGATCTCGGAAAAAAACCAGCCCTGAATTTTGCCCTCTCCTTATTATGATGTAATATTGATATAGCATGCCTGATTTAGCATTATCTGAACTGATGTGTTTTAGGCAAAAGACAATACGCCGGAGGTAAAGATGATCGGACTGAACTTTGCAAATATGATGGAAGACGTGATCGGAGTAAATGGTATAAACGCAAAGGTCGTTGAAAGCATCAAAGGCCGGGCTCTGAAGGCGCAGGAGCAGATCATGGAGAGGAAATGGGCCGAGCTGGAGTTTCTCGATCTGCCCCACAGAGATGGGTCCGACATAAAGAAGTTCGCGGCCGAAATTGTTGCGGACTCCGACAATTTTCTTATACTTGGAATCGGAGGCTCTGCCCTGGGGCCGAGGGCTATCCTGGAGGCCCTGAGTCCGCTGCACAATCTCGGCACGAAACCAAGGGTTTTCATTTACGACAACGTTGATCCGCGCACATTAAAACAGATACTCTCCGTGCTCGACCTGAAAAGGACGACAGTCAACGTAATTTCAAAGTCCGGCAGCACAGCTGAAACCGCGGCCTCGTTCATGATCCTGTGGGACGAGTTTACAAAGCTTTACGGCAGCGATGCGGGCAGAAGGTTCATTGCCACAACCGACCCGTCTTCAGGCAACCTGAGGAAAATAGCCGTTGAACAGGGGATGAGGACACTCCCGATAGAAAAAGGAATAGGCGGAAGGTTTTCAGTGCTCAGTCCTGTGGGACTCCTGACGGCCGAGGTGATCGGAGTTGATTCGTCCGAGATGCTCAGGGGCGCTGCGGACATCGTCACCAAATGTTCCGGTGTCGAGCTCTGGCAGAACCCGGCATATATTTTCGGAACCCTGCTCTATCTTATGAGCAGTGAAGAAAACAGGAGCATAAACGTGCTTATCCCTTATGCGGACAGCCTGAAGTTCCTGTCTGAATGGTTCTGCCAGTTGTGGGCCGAGAGTCTCGGCAAGGAAGGCATGGGCATGACGCCCTACCCCTCTGTGGGAACGACTGACCAGCACTCCCAGCTCCAGCTCTGGATGGAAGGTCCGCAGGACAAGGTCGTCACATTCATAAAGGTCGGCGATTACGGGGCGGATTTCAAAATCCCTGAGGTCTTCACCGAAATTGAAGGGACGAGCTATTTGTCGGGCAGGACCCTGTCCGAACTGATACAGGCGGAGGAAGAATCATCCGAGCTTGCCCTTGCTAAGAGAGGCCGTCCCAGCATGACCATTACCGTTCCGAAGATAGACGCGTATCATATGGGCCAGCTGTTTCAGTTCTTTGAGATGGCGACGGCGTTCACCGGAATTCTCATGGGCATCAACCCTTTCAATCAGCCCGGAGTCGAAGAAGGCAAAAACTTCACTTATGGGATGATGGGTAAAAAGGGGTTCGATCTCCAAAGAGCGGAAGTGGAACAGGCAAGGGGCGCCAAGAATTGCTGGAATGTATAGCTCATACTTGCCTGTAGAAAGTATAAGTGACGACCGGACATACCATTCTCGCTCATTCTCGGCCTCCGGGGTGTTTTAATGAGAAGAACTGCGGACTATTTTTATTTATTTACCCGATTTTGTTGTATGACTTATTCAATTGGAGAACTTAATGACACTTTTTATAGATTACAGTTTATGTGAAGGCTGCGGCGCATGCGCTGAAGTATATCCCATTTTTTTTGAGATGAGGGACGGAAAGGCGTGGTTTATAAACTATGAGAGGTTCGTAATGGAAGAGCACAGGACTATAATCAATGTCTGCCCTTTCCGTGCGATCACAATTGAGTGACCATGTCCGGAATTAAGCGGGCGGAGATAAAACCCGGCCTGCGCGTTGCAATAGTTTTAAAGAACGACCAGAGGACAGGAAAACTCACAGAAGGCATAGTGCAGGACATCCTTACCAAATCGCCTGATCATCCGCACGGCATTAAAGTCAGGCTGACAGACGGAGAAGTCGGAAGGGTAAAAGAGATTCTATAATTTGACGACCCTGTTCCTTCCGCCGGTCTTTGCCAGGTAGAGAGCGTCGTCTGCGCGTTTGGTAAAGCTAAAAATATCGTCGTCAGCCTGCAGTTCCGTTACCCCGAAACTGCAGGGTATTCCCTCTAAGCTCCCGATTTTCAGGTTTTCCGTCTGAGCCCTGCAGCTTTCCGCAAATTGGGCCGCGGGTTCGAGTGTGTTATGGGAGAGGAGTATCATGAACTCCTCTCCCCCCCAGCGCGCGAAATAGTCGTGTTTTCTTATCCTTTTTGATATCTGGAAGGTGAGCTCCTTCAAAACAGTATCTCCCATATGATGGCCGAAGGTATCGTTTATTTTTTTAAAATGGTCTATGTCAAACATAACAAGCGACAGCGGAATCTTAAACCGTTTTGCCCTGCTCATCTCCTTGATCAGCATATCATCGAATTTAAGCCTGTTGAATATCCCTGTAAGGGAATCGGTCGTGGCCTGCAACTCGAGGAGCTGATTAGCCTTGTCCAGGGCTTCCTGCGCCTCCTTGATTTCGGTAATGTCCCTGAAGGCCGTAACTACCGCCGTAACCTTGTTATCCTCGACAACAGGCGTGGAAATTACTGAAACGGGGATTTCGGACCCGTCCTTCCTGCAGAATATCTCATCGTTTGAAGCATACCTCTCGCCCGAAACAAACACCTTGCTCAGCGGACAATCACCCCAGGAAAGAGGTACTCCGCCGGCTTTGCAATGATGGATAACATCATGGATATTTTTATCGGAGAGTTCTTCCTGCGTCCACCCGAGAAGCGACTCTGCTTCAGGATTCATAAATATGACCTTGCCGTATGAGTCGAATACAAATACTCCTTCTCCCAGAGAAGAGGTGATATCCCTCAGCTTTTTTTCACTCTTTTTCAACAAATCCTCAGCAATGAGCCGATCGGTAATGTCCTGTTTCACAGCAACATAGTGAGTAATCCTACCTGCCTCGTCCGACACAGGAGCTATGGTCGCGGATTCCCAATATATATCCCCTTTTTTCTTCCTGTTGCAGAACACACCATGCCACTCTTTACCTGAAAGGATGGTATCCCAGAGCTGCTCGTAGACTTCCCTTCGGGTTTGGCCTGATTTCAGAACCCGCGGGTTTTTGCCGATCGCCTCCTGAAACGTATAGCCGGTTATCTCGGAGAATTTCGGATTAACGTACTCGATGGTTCCGTTGGTATCCGTAATGACAACAGAAACAGGGCTCTGTTCCACTGAGCGCGACAGTTTTCTGACCGTCTCTTCAGTCCTTCTTTGTTTTAAAATTCTCCACATGCTGTTCACGAAAAGATTCGTTTGAATGGCATCCGTATCATCGTACGGCTCTTCCTTATTGGAGACTCCGACCACTCCGACTATACTTTCACCGTCAAAAATCGGAACTCCCATATGCCGGACAAGCTGGAAATGGCCTTCAGGGCAGCCCCTTTTTTCAGCCATATTCCGATAATCATTGTGTATTACGACTTTCCTCAACCTCACGCTGTCGGCCCAGATGCCGGCTTTATCAAGAGGATAATGCTCGGACTTTGCCGTCGCGCACGTTTTCAGGACATCCCTTGACCACGAATACAGCTGTATCGTCCGCTTATCTTCATTGAAGAAATGCAGATACCCTCCCTCACTCGCGCTCAGCCTTACCGCCTCTTCGAGCGCAAAATCAGTGAGTTCCTTTTCAGAACCGAACTTCATCATATTAATTTTCAATAAGGTTTCAAGACGTCTTTCGTTCAGTCTGAGGGCCTCTTCCGCTTTCCTGCGCTCGGTGATGTCCAGGCCAAGAATCTCATTGGTCTGTTTGACCTCATTGAGGAGCCTCAGGTTTTCGAACTTCACGCAGATGAAGGAGAGAATTGTTTTATAATGTTTGCCTGAGTAATTAAGGATAGTCAACAGGTACAGGACGATCAGGAAGCTTATGGCGAAAGCCTCTTCGCCGCCGGAAACAGACAATCGGAGAGCGTAGGACAACAGGGCCGGCACTGACCAAAAGGCAGGAGCCCACCGTATGGAAGAATGAGAGATGATAATTGCGGCAGACAGGGCGGCTATCACGAGAACAAAAAGAGATATCAGCATTGGATCGCTAACCGGAAGCAGGAGGAAGGCTGAAGACCCCCAGACGAGACCCGAGATACCGGCAAGCGCAAGATACCAGTTGCGCCAATACTCGCCGGGAAATTCCGTATCCGAAACTTTCAGAAAGCTGTAATAGAGGGTAATCCTGCCGGCCACAACCAGTAACACCATGAAAAGCCAGAAAAGGATTATTTTATTGGGAACATCGTTGCGTACCACATAAGAAAGGACGAGGGCCACAACAAGTGAGGAGCCCTGCATTGTAAGAAGCTGCTTAAATACAAGACGTACCTGTTCACGCAGAAGCTCGGTTTTCATGCCTTCAACAGTATTGCGATTGATTCATCCATAGGTCTTAAATTAAAGACTCCTTGTTTAGAGTATACCTCCTAAGCAATATAAAGGATATTCAGATTTTGAGGCAATCTCCCGACACCGCCACGGTTACAATTAAATTCAGTAATTTCCCTGGTAATTTCTTAGTTGCGCAATAAATAACTATCGAATACAATATAAGTACAGCTCGTCCGACTGTGACTTTACCGTGAGGTGACGGACTGATCAAATCTATCGGAGTAAGAGGAGGAAATGTTATGTTATCGAGATTTCTTGCTGTTGCAGCTATCCTTGCAGTCGTATTTATTGCCCTTCCGGCTGAAGTCCGCGCTGAGGACACAATGCTTAAACCCTATGTCCTTGCCTCGTCCGGCGCAGGCACAATCGCCGCAAAGCTGCCCGAGGTCAAGACGGCCCTGACCCAAAACGGCTTTACAATAGCGGGCGAATATTCCCCATATAAAGGCGCCCATGTTGTAATAGTGACCAATGATCTTCTCAAGGAGAATGCCGCCAAAACCGAGTTGGGCGCCTATGGAGCAATTGAGAGGGTTTCCCTTACCGAGACCCCTGCAGGACTCCAGATCGCATATACGAATCCGGCGTATTTCAGTCAGGCATATCAGTTGAAGGGAAATCTTGCGGAAGTGTCCGCTTCTCTCGAAAAGGCCGTCGGCAAAAAAGCTGATTTCGGGTCGAAAAACGGCCTTAAACCGGACAAACTGCGCAACTACCACTACATGATTATGATGCCGTATTTCAAAGACCAGGTCCGCCTGGCTACTCATCCGTCATATGACGAGGCTGTCAAAACCATTGAAGCAAACCTTGCCGCGCGCAAGGGGGGATGCGCAAAAATATATCGCGTTGATCTGCCGGGCAGGAAGGCCTCAATATTCGGAGTTGCCGTAACCGAAGGCGACGGCGCGGATACCACTGTCATGAAAGTAACGGATCTCGGTGAATTGAAGCATACAGCCCATCTGCCTTATGAAATGATTGTTACAGACGGCGAGGTAATGATGCTGCACGGCAAGTTCCGCATCGCAGTGGACTTTCCGGACCTCACGATGGGGACTTTCATGAAAATATCCGGCGCACCGGCCGGGATTGAGGAAAAGCTGAAACTGATCGCGGGAGAGAAATAGGCAAGCAGCTGCCATAAGAGTTTATTCCGACTTCAAAAAAGACGGGAAAGAATATTCTTTCCCGTCTTCGTGTTAGGACTGTTTACGTTAAGTTTTACTTTAACTATTTCTTCTTTTCAAGCGCCCCATGACTCTTTTTCTCCAGTGCGGTCGCGCCCTTGGTCTGCAAGGCGCCTGAGCTGCTGCCTGAATTGAGCAGGCCCAATATATCCGATTCGCGTACCATAAGTATTTTCTGGCCGTCTATTTCGAACTCGCGGCCGCCGTATCTTTCATACAGCACCCTATCTCCCGGCTTTACTTCCGTAGGAATAAATTTCTTTTCCTTCTCTTTGCCCTTTTCCTTTTCGCTCTTGTAGGCCCCCGGGCCTGCCGCGATTACCGTGCCCCATTCCGGCTTTTTCTTTGCCGAGTCGGGGATTATAATGCCTCCTGCGGTCTTTTCCTCTGATTCACCGGCCTCCAACAAGACCCAATCATTTAAAGGTTTTATTTTCATTCTACATCCTCCTGAGATAACAGATTTTCTGTATTATATATTAAAACCGACAGCCGGATTGATGTCAATAAAAAGAACCGGCAAAAGAGTAGCATTTAATTATGTGCGAAGTGGGCATTTGAACGGTTTCAGCGGCGCGTATTTCGGCACACGAAGTGTGCGAGTGCGCCGGTGCCTCGGAGGTCTCCCCATTATATATATTATTGGCCGGGAATGGTCGCGCATAATTTATAACAGACGACTTTGTCGGGACAAACTTTAATCTGTGAGGAGTAGTCTTTAACACATGAAACTCAGGATAGTTCTCATAAATCCCTGGATATATGACTTTGCTGTGATTTTTCACGAGCATTCCCCAGTTTAAGGGGCTAGTTTTTCAGGAGCATTCCCCACCCCTTTTTCAGGTCATTCCCCACCCACAATATGTAGGTCAGGTGTAGCAATCTTGATAACAGCCATA
>Ga0334722_10003459_pt1 | contig 16976 bp, 15 predicted proteins | sample C3_bottom_MG_FD_207210 | JGI IMG/M metagenome (GOLD analysis project Ga0334722, IMG submission 207210) | Sediment microbial communities from Yellowstone Lake, YNP, Wyoming, USA - C3_bottom | ecosystem: Environmental > Aquatic > Freshwater > Lake > Sediment | place: USA: Wyoming | collected...
GGAGACTACCTTATATTACCCCCGCAACTTTCAATGAAAAGCGACCGGTGCCGCGCCATGAGCGGCACGACTAGCGAACCGCCCCCAGTAAGGAAGCTCTGAGGTCAAAGCCATGTTCATGGGGGAGTACCAACACACCATTGACGAAAAGGGACGCCTGATCATCCCTTCCCGTTTTCGCAGCGGACTGGGCGATCGCTTTGTTGTGACCAAAGGCCTGGACCGCTGCCTCTTTGCCTTTCCGCTGGGAGAATGGTCAGCCCTGGAGGAAAAGCTGAAGACTTTACCCTTTACCAAAGCCGACGCCAGGGCCTTTGTTCGCTTTTTCTTCTCCGGGGCGACGGAATGTGAATTGGACAAGCAGGGACGGATCCTGCTCCCGCCCAACCTGCGCGAGTATGCCCTCTTGGAAAAGGATGTGGTGGTCATCGGCGTCTCCAACCGCGTGGAAATTTGGGCGAAGGAAGAATGGGAAAAATATAATCAGCAATCGGCCCAGGACTTCGAATCCATTGCCGAAAACCTGGTGGGCATCTGAGAGGTGAATATGGAATACTACCACACCCCGGTTTTACTCGAGGAAGTTATAGAACTGCTGCGCTGTGGCCCAGGTGGCATCTTTATCGATGCCACCGTAGGTGAGGGTGGACACGCTGCCGCCATCCTGGAACGCACCGGCCCGGCTGGCTTACTGGTGGGCATCGACCAGGATCCGGAAGCCATCCGGGCGGCGGCGGAGAAACTGGCACCTTTCGGGACGCGGGTGAAGCTGTATGAGGCCAGTTTCCGGCGCCTGGGAGAGCTGGTAACAGAATACGCGGGCAAAGTAGACGGCGTCCTCTTTGATCTTGGGGTCTCCTCGCGGCAATTGGATCAGGTAGAAAGGGGTTTCACTTACAAAGAGGACGCCCCCCTGGATATGCGGATGAGTCCGGCCCTGCGTCGGACGGCGGCCGATCTGGTCAACGATCTCCCGGAGCGGGAGCTGGCCAACATCATCTATCGTTATGGTGAAGAACGCTGGGGCAGCCGCATCGCCAGGTTCATCGTCGAGGCCAGGCGACGCCGGCCCATCACCAGTACGGCCGAGTTGGTGGAAATCATCAAGGCGGCGATCCCGGCGGGAGCACGCCGCACCGGTCCCCATCCGGCCAAACGAACCTTTCAAGCCCTGCGCATTGCGGTCAATGATGAACTGGGGGCTTTGAAAGAGGGACTCGGCCAGGCGGTGACCGTTCTCCGGCCGGGGGGCCGGCTGGCCGTCATCTCCTTTCATTCTCTGGAAGATCGCCTCGTCAAAGAGACCTTCCGCGAGTTGGGGGAAAAGGGGAGCGGAATTTTGCGGACGGTGACGAAAAAACCGGTTTTACCGAGGGCGGAAGAGATTGCGGCCAATCCGCGGGCCAGGAGTGCCAAACTGCGGGTGGTCGAGAAGGTCTGAGCGAGGCGGCGGCCTTGGAATGGCTTGGAAGATGCTGGAAGGCATGGTTCTAAAGCTCGGTTGGGGGGAATAGATTTGGTACTGGCGGATGAAAAGCTGGTCAGGGAACGGAACTGGAGCTACGGCTATGTCCCCGGTCAGGGATTACAGCCAAAACGGAGGGATCAGGCGGGGACAGCCAGAAGGTCTGCCTTGCCGGAATCTTCGACCACTCCCTTACATAGAGCCAGCCGGAGTTCGCGATATCCGGCCCCTCCGCTCGAGTCTAGCGGCGTTTCCGCTCAGACTGGTCGCCCTCACCTGGACTGGAAAAATCCTGCCGAGCGGCGAACGGCAACCGATCGGTTGACGCCTGCGGACCGGCGGATGGCAGTAGACCACCGGATGGCGGCGGCGCGGCCTATGACGGCGGAGCGAGGGACCAGGCCGGCTCAAGCGGCGGCGCCTTCCCTTCGTCCCAACCGGGTTATCTTGCCTCTGTTGATTTTCATCCTTGGCCTCGCTCTCTTTATGGCCTGGCGGCAGACCACCATTGTGCGGGTCGGCTATGAGATCGACCGGCTCAAAAACCAGGTTGCCCTGGCCCGGGCGGAAAGGGACCGCCTGCAATTAGAGGTGACGCGGCTGGAATCCTTGGACCGCATTGAAAAGGTGGCGACGGAACGCTTGGGGATGGTCCGTCCCCTTCAGGCGCGGGCCTATGTGCCTGTACCCAGTACGCCACCGCAGGTCGGCCTGCGCCAACCGGGTTGGTGGGAGAAGCTCACCTCTTACCTGGCTGGGAAACTGGCAGGGCTGAAAAAGGCGGAGGCCAAGGAAGTAAGGTGATCGGGCCAAACGGTCAGTTTGGATTTTCTTTGATTCCACCGGTGGTTTTCTGGCGCGGCGGGGAGGAGAGCGGGGCATGCCCACTAAGTCGGAAGTTAGAAGTTGGAAGTTAGAAGTTGGAAGTCAGAAGGGATAAGTTGGAAGTTAGAAGTGTTAGAAGTCGGAAGGTAGAAGGTGGAAGTCGGAAGTTAGAAGTTAGAAATGGGGAATTTAACGGTATCTGGTTTCCGACTCCCGATTTCATTCCAGTTTTCCGATTTCCGTTCTCCGATTTCCGACTTCCGATTTCCGGTTTCCGATTTCCGACTTTCCGACTTCCGTTTTCCGGTTTGCGACTTTCTGACTTCTGATTTCCGATTTCCAACTTCTGTCTTCTAACTTCCGATTTCCAACTTCTGACTTTAGAGGTGCTACCGTTGTTTGCAGCCCTCGGGATCAACCTGCGTCGGCGGATCGTCTTCCTCTTTTTTCTCACCCTCCTCATCAATCTCTCCCTGGTCGGCCGCCTGGGCTGGCTTCAATTTGTCCGCGGGGAAGAATTGCGCTCGGGCGCCTTGGAGCTCAGGATGCGCAAGGTGCCGGTGGAGGCCCGGCGCGGGATCATCTACGACCGGAACGGTCGGGAGTTGGCCCTGAGCATTAATGTGGAATCAGTCTATGCCACGCCGCTTCAGGTGAAAAATCCGGAAGAAACGGCCCGTAAACTGGCGGAAATCCTCGAGATGAAGCCGGAGGATATTCTGGAGCGGTTGCAGCGTTCTTCGGCCTTCGAATGGATCAAACGAAAAATTGACAACGAGAAGGCCAAAAAAGTGCGCGCCTTGGGCCTGAAAGGCATCTACCTGACCATGGAGAGCCAGCGTTTTTATCCAAAGAAAAACCTGGCCTCCCATGTCCTGGGGATCGCGGGGATTGATAGCCAGGGTTTAGAGGGGCTCGAGGTGGTCTACGATCAGGAGCTGCGGGGGACGCCTGGCAGTATCATCGTGGAATATGATGCCCGCGGACGGGAAATGCCTCAGGCAGTGCAGCGCTATATTCCTCCTGTGGATGGTAACAACCTGGTCCTGACCATTGATGAGGTCATCCAGTACATCGCGGAACGGGACCTGGAAAAGGCCATGGTCAGTACCCAGGCTAAACAAGGGTCGGTCATTGTTTTGGATCCCAAGACCGGTGAGGTCCTGGCTTTGGCCAACCGCCCTGATTACGACCCCAACCGCTATAACGATTACCCGGCCAAAGACCGGCGTAATTTTTCCATCTCCGACACCTATCCGCCGGGCTCGACCTTCAAGGTAATTACGGCGGCGGCCGCCCTGGAAGAAGGGGTGACCAGTCTAGAGGATCGCTATTATTGTAGCGGGGAGATCAAAGTCGGCAGCGAGACCATCCATTGCTGGAAAAGCGACGGACACGGCAGCGAATCCTTCCTGGAGGTCATTCAAAATTCCTGCAACATCGGTTTTGTAAATGCCGGGCTTCGTTTGGGGAAAGATAAATTCTACAAATACGTGGAGGCCTTTGGTTTGACCAAACCGACGGGGATCGACCTGCCGGGAGAGGCCAAGGGCATTATGCTGCCCCCCGAACGCATGAAGACCATCGACCTGGCCGTCATGTCCTTTGGACAGACGTTGACGGTGACCCCCATCCAGCTGGTGACGGCGGTGGCGGCGGTGGCTAACGGCGGGGTGCTCATGCAACCGCACTTGGTGAAAGAGATCCGGCGCCCCGACGGCTCTTTAGTACGCTCCATTCCGCCTACCGAGGTCCGCCGGGTACTTTCGCCGCAGACGGCCAAAGATCTGCGGCAGGCCATGGAACAGGTGGTGGTGAAAGGGACGGGCAAGGCCGCGTATCTACCCGGTTACAGCGTGGCCGGGAAGACGGGGACGGCCCAAAAGGTGATTGGTCGAACCATTGCCCCCGGGAAATATATCGCCTCTTTCGTCGGCTTCGCTCCAGCCGACGACCCGAAAGTGGCCGTATTGGTGGTCCTGGATGAGCCGGTGGGGAATTACTACGGCGGGCAGATCGCCGCCCCCCTTTTCGCCAGTGTGGTGGAAGACGTCCTCCACTACCTGGAGGTGCCAACGCGGGAATTGCCACCGCCCAAAGGAAGCGACTCGAGTGCGGGGAAAAAGGAAGCCGAAGTGACGGTACCCAATATCGTCAACCTGACCGTCGAGCAGGCCCAAAAACAACTGGCCGAACAGGGCCTTGGCCTGGAGGTTACCGGTGACGGCCCGGTGATCCTCTATCAGACGCCGGCGGCCGGCAGCCGGGTGAAGGCTGGGACCAAGGTGGTGGGGCACCGGGAGAGTGGCAAATTGGCCCCGGATACCGTTACGGTACCCGACCTGACGGGTAAGACCATCGCCGAGGCCGCGGAGATCTTGGCCCGCATGGGCCTCCGGCTGAACGTAAAAGGGACGGGTTTGGCCAAAACCCAACAACCTTCCCCGGGGAGCCGCGTACCCAAGGGAAGTCTCATCGATGTCACTTTTGAACCCATCAAGCCGCCGTGAGGCAGAGAGTGGAGAATTACGGTCAGACGGCAGGAGGGCCGCTGCTGAACCGCTGGGTGGTGGAAGAGGCCTGTTTCTGCGGGAAACCGATGATTTTGTGGTCAAAGATAGACGCTAAGACCGGGAGCTCCCACTACCCGCGTGCGAAATTCAGACGGCTGTTGCCTTTGACGCTGAAACCCTTTTGGGGTAAAATGCAGAGAGCGGACCAGATTCTTCAATTGCCTCCCAAAAACCTGGAGGAAGGGATAGCAGATGGAATTGCAGCGGCTTTTAGAGGCTCTACCCGAGTACGTCGTGGAGGGAGATCCGCGCGTGGACATCGCCGGGCTCTCTTACGACTCCCGAACCGTCCGGCCCGGTGAACTCTTTTTTGCGATTCGCGGTTTTCAGTATGACGGGCACGATTTCATCCCGGAAGCCCTCAACCGCGGCGCCGTTGGGGCCGTGGTCGAACGGGATGTACCCAATCTGCCCCTGACCGTCCACGTTTCCAGCACGCGCGAAGCCCTGGCCCGCCTGGCCAGCCGCTTTTACGATGATCCTTCCAAGAAGTTGAGGGTCATCGGTGTCACCGGGACCAACGGTAAGACCACCACCACCCACCTCATCAGAAATATCCTGGTCCGGGCCGGTTATGAGGTCGGCTTGCTGGGAACGGTACATAACATCATCGGGGGAGTCTCCGAGCCGGTTAAACATACGACTCCAGAGTCCCTGGACCTCCAGGAACTCTTGGCGCGTCTGGTGCAGGCCAAGAGCGATTACGTGGTCATGGAGGTGTCCTCGCACGCCCTGGAGCTGAAGCGAGTTTTTGCCACGGAGTTTGATGTGGGGGTCCTGACCAACATAACCCAGGATCACCTGGACTTCCACGGGACCTTCGAGAATTACCGCGACGCCAAAGCCCGGCTCTTCCGCGGGCTCGGGCAGACCTACCAGGAACCATTGAAAGAAGGGGCCAAAAGGGCGGTGGTCAACGTCGATGACCCGGCGGGCCCTTATATCATTCAGCAGTGCTCCGTTGAGGTGGTCACCTACGGCGTAAATCAGCGGGCCGATGTTTGGGCCGAGGACATTCGCGTTGGCGGGCACGGGGCCAGCTTCCGGCTCTGGACTCCCCAGGGCACGCGGCGCCTCACCCTCAACCTGACGGGACGCTTCAACATTTATAATTCTCTGGCGGCCATTGCCGTGGGTTTGGCGGAAGAGGTACCTTTGGATGTGGTGGTGGCGGCCATGGAGGATACGCGGGGGGTTCCGGGGCGTTTTGAACAGGTGGATGAGGGCCAAGGCTTCACCGTCATTGTCGATTACGCCCACACTCCCGATGGGTTGGAGAACATCCTCTTGACGGCCCGAGAATTTACCCGGGGCCGGATCATCGTTGTCTTTGGAGCGGGGGGCGATCGGGACCGACTCAAACGCCCGGTCATGGGGGAAATCGCCGCTCGCTATGCCGACTTTTCCATTATCACTTCCGACAATCCCCGGAGTGAAGATCCGGAAGCCATCATCGACGAGATCGAGGTCGGGGTGCGGCGGAGGACGGAACACTATGCGCGCCAGGTTGACCGGCGCCAGGCCATCGCTCAGGCCATTGCCATGGCCCAGCCCGGGGATGTGGTCATCATTGCCGGAAAAGGCCACGAGGATTACCAAATTTTCCGCGACCGGACCATCCATTTTGACGACCGCGAGGTGGCTCGGGAGATCCTGCGGGAGCGATTGCAGTCCGGTAGCGGAAAGACATCTGGTAGTGAACAGCATGAACCTAACGGGAAAGGATGAACGTCGTGGAGGGGCTTTTTACGCTGGGAGAGGTCCTGGCAGCTACCGGCGGTAGGTTGCTGCGAGGCTCTTCCGATGTTTTTATTAGCGGGGTGAGTACGGACAGCCGACAGGTGCGCCCCGGCGATCTATTTGTGGCCATACCGGGGGAGCGGGTGGACGGACACCTTTTTGTTGACCAGGCCTTGGAAAGAGGGGCCGTGGCTGCTCTGGTCGCGCGGCCCCCGGCGGTGGGTCAGGCTGACGCCGGCATTATTTTAGTCGAGAATACGGTGCAGGCCCTGGGACGGCTGGCGGCTCATTACCGCCAGCGTTTTGACTTGACCGTGATCGGGATTACGGGGAGCGTCGGAAAAACGAGTACCAAGGATATGACGGCCGGCGTCTTGAGCCAGCGCTTTTCCGTCCTCAAAAGCGAGGGAAATCTGAACACCGACATCGGCCTACCTCTGACCCTCTTTCGCCTGCGGCCTGGCCACCAGGTGGCCGTTTTGGAGATGGCCATGCGCGGTTTGGGCGAAATCGCCTACCTCTGCCGGATCGCGCGCCCCCGCGTAGGGATCGTCACTACGGTAGGGGAAACGCATTTAGAACTCTTAGGTTCCCTGGAGAATATCGCCCGGGCCAAGGGAGAATTGGTGGAGGCCTTACCTGAAGAAGGGGTGGCCGTGTTGAATGGGGATAATCCCTGGACTCGCGCTATGGGAGCGCGGTTTGCTGGCCGAACCATTTTCTTCGGCGAAGGAGAGAACAACGCCGTACGGGCCACGGATATCCGGGTGGCGGGAACGGGGATGTTTTATCGTCTGCTGACACCAGAAGGAGAAACGGAGGTCCATTTGCCCTTTCCGGGGCGCCATCAGGTGATCAACTCGCTGGCGGCCGCGGCGACGGGACTGGCCTTTGGATTGGAGCTCGCGGAGATCAGGGCCGGACTGGAAGCCTTCGAACCGACCGGGATGCGGATGGAGATCCTCGAAGGTGGCGGCATCACGATTTTGAACGATGCCTACAATGCCAGTCCCACCTCGACCCGGGCCGCCTTGCAGACCCTGGTGGAGATGGGGCAGGGACGGCGCAAGGGGGCCGTCCTGGGAGGGATGCTCGAGCTCGGTCCTTACACCGAAAAGGGGCATGCGGAAGTGGGGGCGGCAGCCGCCAGCGCGCAGCTGGATTATCTCATCACCGTCGGCGAGCTCGGCCGTCTTATTGCCTCCGGCGCTCTGGCGGCCGGCTTTGACCCCGCGCGGGTTTTTGACGCTGCCGATAACGGCGAGGCGCTCGATCGCCTGTTCGACCTCCTGCAGGCGGGTGACTTCGTCCTGGTGAAGGGGTCCCGGGGCATTCACATGGAAGAAATCGTTGAGCCTCTTAAAGAGCGGTTCAGTCTGGCGAGCAGACGCCAGCCGGATGGCGGAAATGGCCTCGGGATTAAGGGGGGATAGGGTTTGTCGCAACTGCTCTTGGCCGCCTTCGCTTTTTCTTTGTTCGGGGCCCTGGTCCTGGGGCCTTTGGCCATCCCCTTTTTGCGACGCCTCAAATTTGGACAAAGGGTACGGGACGAGGGGCCGAAAAGCCACCTCAGTAAGGCCGGGACTCCCACCATGGGGGCGGTCATCTTTTTGTTACCCGCCCTCCTGGCTACCGTCGTTTGGGCTCCCTTTAACACGCTGACCTTGCTGGTCCTTTTGGCCACCATCAGCCATGGCCTTTTGGGTTTTCTTGATGACTTTCTTAAGATCAGCAAAAAGCGTTCGCTGGGGTTAAGGGCCAGGGAAAAACTGGCCGTACAGGTGGCCATTGCCGTCTTTGTGGCTCTAGTGGCTTCCCTTCCCGCCACCGGGACGCCGTCTTCGTTGGGTTTGGGGTTGGGAACGGCCCTCCGGGTACCGTATCTAAACCTCCAATTGGACCTCGGGCTTTATTACATACCTTTTGTAGTCTTGCTCTTTTTGGGCACGGCTAATGCCGTCAACCTCACCGACGGTCTGGACGGACTTTTAGCCGGTTCGAGCCTGGTCACTTTCGCCGCCTATGCCCTCATTGCCCTGGCGCGACAGCAGCTGGAATTGGCCACCTTTGCCCTGACCGTCGCGGGGGGGAGCCTGGGTTTTCTCTGGTACAACCGGCACCCGGCCCGCGTCTTCATGGGTGATACCGGTTCCCTGGCTTTAGGTGGGGCCTTAGCCACGCTGGCTGTCTTGACTAAGACGGAACTTTTCCTGGTGGTTTTGGGTGGGCTTTACGTCCTGGAGGCTCTGTCGGTCATCCTGCAGGTCGCTTCTTACCGGCTGACCGGGAGACGCATTTTCCGGATGAGCCCGCTCCATCACCATTTTGAACTTATGGGCTGGCCGGAAACTAAGGTCGTGGCTCGTTTCTGGCTGGCCAACCTCCTCTTCACCGCGGCCGGGCTTTATCTCTGGCTGCATTGAAAGGTGGTGGCGACCTTGAGGCGGCGACTGCGCCCTCCCGATCCGGGCATCCTCTTGCCGGTGTTGACCCTCCTGGTCATTGGGTTAGTAATGGTTTACAGTTCGAGCTCGGTGAAGGCGGAATTCCAGTATAAAGACCAGTTTTATTTTCTGAAGCGACAATTGGTGTGGTCTCTGCTCGGTCTGGTTTCCCTCTACTTTTTTACCTATTTTAATTACTGGCACTGGGAAAAGCTGGCCCGGCCCTTTTTTGGTGTGGCCCTGATCCTTTTGGTCCTCGTGCTGATCCCGGGGATCGGAAAGGTAGTCAACGGGGCGCGGCGCTGGATTGGCGTCGCCGGTTTTCCCTTTCAGCCGGCGGAGTTAATGAAACTGGCCTTTGTCCTTTACGCCGCTTTGTATTTTGAAAAACGCCGGAGCCGCTTGCGCGAGTTCTGGGCCGGCGTAATTCCCCTTCTCTTGCTCACCGGTATGGTTTTTGGGCTGATCCTCCTGGAGCCGGATCTCGGGACGGCTCTAACCATCGGTGGGACGGCTTTCATCATGCTTTTTGCCGCCGGCGCCAGCATCTGGCAGTTGGTGGCTTTGATCTTGGGGGCTCTACCCGGGTTAATCTGGGCGGTTTTTGGGGCGGAATACCGCCGGCGGCGTTTTCTGGCCTTCCTCGATCCCTGGGCTGATCCGCAGGGTTCAGGTTTCCACATCATTCAGGCCCTTTATGCCATCGGTTCGGGTGGCCTTTTTGGTGTGGGGCTGGGTCAGAGTCGGCAAAAACTCTTTTACCTTCCGGAGCAACACACCGATTTCATTTTCGCCATCTTGAGCGAGGAACTCGGCTTTTTTGGCGGTCTTTTGGTCCTTGCCCTCTTTTTCTTTTTTGCCTGGCGCGGTTTTCGCACCGCCCTGGGGGCTCCGGATTACTTTTCAGGGGTTTTGGCCATTGGGATTACGGTCATGATCACCCTACAGGCCATTATGAACATCGCCGTGGTGACGGCCTCCATTCCCATTACCGGGATCCCGCTTCCCTTCGTCAGTTATGGCGGCTCATCCTTGATTTTCACGCTGGCCGCCGTGGGAGTACTGCTCAATATTTCCCGCCACGCCGAGTATTGATCAGCTGAGGGGAAGGACAGATTATTGCTGAGGCAAGGGGGAAGGACATTGCGCGTTCTTTTGACCGGTGGCGGAACCGGCGGCCACATCTACCCAGCGCTGGCGGTGGCCGAAGAACTGAAAAGGATCGATCCAGGGGTGGAAATCCTCTACGTGGGAACGGCGCGCGGTTTGGAGGCCGATATCGTGCCGCGGGCCGGTTTGCCTTTCCGCGTCGTCAGTTCAGCGGGCCTCTTAGGGAAATCCCCCCTGCGGGTATTGACCGGTTTGGCCCGGGCGGGGAAGGGCTTTTGGGAGGCCATGGCCATCCTGGGAGAATTTCGCCCCCAGGTGGTGCTGGGAACGGGGGGCTATGTGTCCGGTCCGGTGGTCCTGGCCGCCCTTTTTCGTCGCATTCCTTCTTTTTTACAGGAGCAGAACGTTTTCCCGGGTTTCACCAACCGGGTGCTCTCCCGTTATGTGGCTGGTGTCTTTGTGCCTTTTGCCGAGGCGAGACGGCATTTTCCGGCTACAGCGCGCCTTTTCATCACCGGCAATCCGGTCCGGCGACAGGTGCTGGAAAGAGGGAGGGGGGAGGCGCAGCGGGCCTTGGGGTTGTCCCCGCAGCGAAAAACGGTTTACATCGTCGGGGGTAGTCGCGGGGCAAAGAGGGTGGTCCAGGCGGCCCTGACCATCCTGCCGGAGTTGGCCCGGCGTCCCGACGTCCAGGTCCTTTTTTCCACCGGGGCGGAGTATTTTCCAGAGGTGGCTGAGAAGTGGGGCGAAGGTGCGGCCCCTAATAAGGTCATCTGTCGCCCCTTTTTCTATGACGCAGAAAACGCCCTGGCGGCGGCCGATGTGGTGGTGGGAAGGGCCGGAGCCATGACCATCGCCGAAATCACTGCCCGGGGCCTGCCGGCCGTTTTGATTCCCTCGCCCAACGTGGCCAATGATCACCAGACCAAAAATGCGGCCCTTTTAGCGGAGAAAGGGGCGGCACTGGTTCTTCCCGAAGCCGAGCTTTCCGGTCCCCGGCTCCTGGACGCCTTGAGTGCCCTTTTGGATCAGCCTGACCGCTACCACAAAATGGCGGAGCAGAGCCGGAAAATGGGGCGTCCCGACGCTGCCGCCACTATTGCCAGGCGACTGCTGGAAGCGGCGCGCCGGTAATCCCCGTCTCCGTGCTCGGGTACTGTTCGGTGTGCTACAATGACGGCGGTAAACCTTACTAATACGTAATTTCGGGAAGAGAAAAAGCCTTTTTCCCTGTGGCTGCCCGCGGTTGCCGCCGACCGCGCCAGCGGGCGTATCTGGTAGGCGGTGCCAACGACGGCTGCCGGGGGTCTCACGGCCTCGCGGTCTCCGCCACCGCCGACTCGGGAGCGATTCTGTCAAGCGACAGAGGATGCCGCTGGGCGGGCCGAGTTGCATTTGGGAAGCTGCGCCAGGATGACGGTCCGTTGGTTTCGGACAAGCCCCTGCCCGGCGTAACACCTCTCGGGCGCCAGGCATAATATCCTCTTGGAGGCATTTTCGATTGGAATTGGTCCCGGGGAGGAGCGAGGATGGAGCACCTGCACTTTATTGGCATTGGGGGCACCGGGATGAGCGCCGTCGCCCGGATTCTTTTGGAAATGGGCTACCGCGTCTCTGGCTCGGACCTGGCGGCTTCCGAAATGACGGAACGTCTGGCGCGATTGGGGGCGCGCATAAGCATCGGCCACCACCCCGAAAATCTCCAGGACGCCGATCTGGTGGTGATCTCCAGTGCCGTTCCAGAAGATAACGAAGAGCTGGTAACGGCCCGGGCCAGGGGAATCCCCGTTTTACACCGTGCGGAGATGCTTGGACGCCTCATGGGTCGTTACCGGAGCGTGGCTGTGGCCGGGAGTCACGGGAAGACGACGACCACCTCCATGATCTCGGTGATTCTGGAACGGTTGGGGCTGGATCCGACGGTGGTCATCGGGGGTGAGCTCCACGACATCGGGGGAAACGCCAAGCTGGGCCGGGGAGAACATTTCGTGGCGGAGGCTGACGAAAGCGACGGTTCTTTTCTCAAACTGAGGCCGGCTGTGGTGGTGGTCACCAATATCGACGATGACCACCTCAATAATTACGGCGGGCAGATGGAAAGGCTGGCCGCCGCCTTTCTCCAGTTCATCAACGGTGTCCCCCCGGACGGTGTGGCCGTGCTCTGTTTAGATGATCCCTGGGTCCGGCGGCTCCGGCCCCAGATCACGGCGGCTCAGATTACCTATGGTTTGGGCGAAGGGGCCGAACTGGTGGCCCGCAATGTGCAGTTACTCAGTTTGGGAGCGGTGGCGGAGGTTTATCGTGGCGGCCAGCACCTTGGTTCGTTGCGGTTGCAGGTTCCCGGCCGGCACAATGTGTCCAATGCCCTGGCCGCCCTGGGAGTGGGGCTATTCCTGGGCCTGCCTTTTGCCGAGATGGCGGCAGCCTTATCCACCTTCACCGGGGTGGAACGGCGTTTTCAGACCCTGGCCCTGGTCGACGGCATTCGGGTGGTGGATGATTACGGCCACCATCCCAGCGAGATCAAGGCCACTTTAGCGGCGGCCCGGCGGGCGGCAGCGGGGAGGTTGATCGTCATCTTTCAACCCCACCGCTACACCCGTACGCTGCTTTTGGCCGAGGAATTCGGCGGGGCTTTCACCGGAGCCGATGAGATCATCGTTACCGATATCTACCCGGCCGGGGAAGAACCGATCCCCGGGGTTTCCGGACACCTCATCGCGGCGGCCATTGCCCGGCACAAAGGGCGTCCGGTTTCCTACCTGACGGATACGGAGGAGATCATTGCTCGCATTTTTGACCTCGTCCGTCCGGGCGATCTGGTTCTGACCATCGGCGCCGGGAATGTCTGGCAAATTGGAACGGATTTGGCCAGACGCCTGGCCGGACGTAAGGGGGTTGGGGATGGAGGATTCACCACTGTTGGAGAAACTGCGTATGATACTGCGAGGCGAAGTGAGGGCGAATGAGCCCCTGGCCCGGCACAGCTCCTTTCGGATTGGCGGACCGGCCCGGTTTCTGGTCTTGCCGGCCGATGACCAGGATGTCGCCCGGGTGCAGGCACTGGTGAGGGCAGAAGGGCTGCCGCTGTACATAATTGGGTTAGGAACGAACATCCTCTTTCCCGACGAAGGTCTGCCAGGGATTGTCTTGAAACTGGCGGGGCGCTTGAACCGGATCGCGGCCAGCGGTCGCCTTCTTCACGTCGGGGCCGGGGCGTCTCTCGTTGCCGTGGCCAGGGAAGCGGCTCGCCGGGGGTTAACCGGCCTGGAGTTTGCCGAGGGAATCCCGGGTACGGTGGGGGGCGCCGTTTATATGAATGCGGGGGCCTTTGGCGGAGAGATGGCCCGGGTCGTCAAAGAGGTTCAAGTGCGAACGGAGACGGGGGAAGCTCGAATCCTGAGCGGGGCAGAAATGGACTTCCGCTACCGCTTCTCCCGGTTACAGCGGGACGAGGGTTGGGCGGTCACGGCCGTTGTGCTGGAACTGGAAGAGGATGATCCCGCGCGCATCATGTCCCGCATGGACACCTACCGGGCCAAGCGGCAGGCCACCCAACCGAAAGGGTATCCCAATGCCGGCAGTATCTTCAAAAATCCACCGGGCGAGGCAGCCGGCCGCTTGATCGAGAGGGTGGGGGCCAAAGGCTGGCGCGTGGGTGGGGCCGAGGTATCCACCGTCCACGCCAATTTCATCGTCAACCGCGGCGGGGCCACGGCGAGAGATGTCCTGACCCTGATGGACCGCCTCCAAAGAGCAGTAGAGGAAGCCACGGGGATCAGGTTGGAACCGGAGGTGCGGGTCCTGGCGGCACCGCCAGGTTGAGGTTCCCGGGGAGACCGGAGGGAGAGGTATGTCGCGCTATGTCATCGAAGGTGGGAGAGCATTAGAGGGGCGGGTCCGGATCAGCGGCGCCAAAAACGCCATTTTGCCCATCCTGGCGGCCACCTTGCTGAGCCGGGAAGAAGTAGTCATTTACGATGCGCCGGAATTGACCGACGTGGAGGTCATGCTGGGGATCCTGCAGGAGCTGGGCGTTTTCATCCGCCGCGAAAAGGGTGACGGGATGACCCTGGTCCTGCGGGCCGACGATCTCGAGACCTTTGAAGTGCGGGAAGATCTCTCGCGGGAGATGCGGTCGAGTATCTTTTTGATGGGACCCCTCTTGAGTCGTTTGGGGCGCGTCCGCACCTCTTACCCTGGGGGCTGTGCCATTGGGCCACGGCCCATCGACATTCACTTGAAGGGATTACGCCAGATGGGGGCCACCATCAGCGAGCGGTTTGGCTACATCGACGCTCAGGTCGATCGTTTGCACGGTGCCGACCTGCATCTGGATTTTCCCAGCGTGGGGGCCACCGAAAACCTGATGATGGCGGCCGTCTTGGCGGAGGGTTCCACCGTCATCCGGAACGCCGCCAAGGAACCGGAAATCGTCGATCTGCAGAACTTCCTGAACCGGATGGGGGCCCGGGTGAAGGGGGCCGGCACTGACGTCATTCGGATCGAAGGGGTGAAAAGGTTGGGGGCAGCCGATCACGCCCTGATCCCCGACCGCATCGAAGCCGGCACCTTTCTCCTCGCCGCGGCTATCACCCGTGGAGATCTCCTTTTGGAAAATGTCGTCCCTGAGCACCTGGAGGCGGCCATTTCCAAATTAAAAGAGGCCGGGGTGACCGTTGAAGAGGAAACGGCTGGCTTGCGGGTGCGTCTTTCCCGGCGAGCCCGGGCCGTTGATTTAAAGACCTTACCTTATCCCGGCTTTCCCACTGATCTTCAGCCCCAGATGATGGCCTTTCTGGCCACGGCGGAGGGCACCAGCGTTATCACTGAACTGATCTTCGAAAACCGCTTCAAGCAGGCCGAAGAGTTACGTCGCATGGGGGCCAACATCCGGACGGAGGGGCGGACGGCCATCGTCAAAGGGGTGCCGGCTTTATCCGGGGCGACGGTGCAGGCTCCTGCCCTCCGGGAAGGAGCCAGCTTGGTCCTGGCCGGCCTGGCGGCGGAGGGTGTTACCATCGTCGAGGGGTTGGAGCACATTGATCGTGGTTACCATAATCTGGAGAAGAAGCTGGCCGCCGTCGGCGCCAAAATTCGCCGGGAGCTTTGATGCTATTCCGGCGCCGCCGTTTGTGTGATACAATAGAGCGAAAAGGGTGCTCAAGGTGAGGCTGTTGCCCAGGAAGCTCTGGCTTTTTGGCGCCTTCTTTCTTTTTCTGGCATTATATCTCGTTTTCAATTCACCTTATTTCCGCCTAGAAAAAATCGTCATCAGTGGCAATGAGCGGGTGTCAACAGATCAGATCCGGGTCACCAGTGGCCTTGTCCCGGGGGTTAATCTGCTGCTGGTGCGTCCCGCCGAGGTGGCGGCCCGTCTCCGTACTTTGCCCTGGGTAGAAGAGGCCAGCGTGGGTTTACGTCTACCCTCGACGGTTCTGCTGCAAGTTCGGGAGCGGGTGCCGGTAGCCGTGGTTCCGCTGAGCGAAGGGCAGTTTCTTCTGGTGGATAAAAAAGGGGTGGCCGTAGAGGTCGAGAAAGCGGTGGGCTCCTTTCCCGTCCTTACCGGAGAAACCCTGCGGGGCTACCAGTTAGGGCAAGAGCTGACCCCGGCCGGCTACCGTTGGGGTGCCCGCGTGATCGATGGGCTGAAAGACCTCCAGGGACAAATCTCCGAGGTGAACGTCGATTCCAATCTGCAGATCACCCTTTATTTCAAGGACGGACTGCCGGTATTTCTGGGCTCCGCCGATGCCACCTTGAGCGACCGCTTGAGCACCCTTTTGGCCATCTTGGCGGAAACGAAGGGCCGCCGGGACCGGCTGCAGTATATCGACCTGCGCTTTGCCGGACGCCCGGTGGTAAAAGAGAGGTGACCTGGCGTGCGCTTTAAAAGTGGACAAGTCCTGATTACCCTGGTAACCATTGTCTTAGGGCTGATGATGGCGATTCAGTTTCGCGCGCAACAAAACATTACCAAAACCCTTCCTTACCAGCGGATGGAAGATCTGGCCTACCAGCTGACGAGGGTGGAGAAGGAACGGGCCAAGTTGGAAAAAGAGGTCGACCAGCTGCGGCAGGATCTGGCCCGCGCCGGTGGTGGGGCCAATACGGAAGCCATGGCCCGGGAGATCGAACGACTGCGGGTACTGGCCGGTTTAACCGAAGTCCGTGGTCCTGGCATCACGGTGACCATGGATGACAGTAAACGACCGCGCCAGAAGGGCGAGGACCCCAACGCTTTCCTCATTCATGATGATGATGTCTTGAAAGTGATCAACGAGCTTTTTGCTGCCGGGGCCGAGGCCATCGCCATTAACGGCCAACGGTTGGTTTCCAATAGCGAGGTCCGTTGCGCTGGACCCACCATCTCCATCAACCGGACGATGACGGCTCCCCCCTTGACCATTGTGGCCATTGGGGATCCGACGACGCTGGAAAGCGCCCTCAAGTTACGGGGAGGGGTCATTGACAGCCTGGCCCTTTGGGGGATCGAGGTCAAGGTGAAAAAGGAGAACGAGGTCACGGTGCCGGCCTACCGCGGCAGCTTAGATTTCCAGTACGCCAAGCCAGTGGGCCCGTGATGCCCTTCGGAGGTTTGAAGCAGCTACAGACAGACCAACAAATATTCCCTTCCCAAAGGATAACAAAAGCAAGGTTCGCTGGAGCTGATCACAAAGGTGGGATCGGATGAAGAAGCCCAAAAAGAAAACGGCTACTCCGTCCCAAGGCCCAGAATATACCGTTTCCGGCGAGTAGGGAGACAAGTGAAGGTCACGCGGCGATTAATGTATAAGGTGGCTGGAGTGCGCCGCCGCG
>Ga0334722_10003460_pt1 | contig 16975 bp, 17 predicted proteins | sample C3_bottom_MG_FD_207210 | JGI IMG/M metagenome (GOLD analysis project Ga0334722, IMG submission 207210) | Sediment microbial communities from Yellowstone Lake, YNP, Wyoming, USA - C3_bottom | ecosystem: Environmental > Aquatic > Freshwater > Lake > Sediment | place: USA: Wyoming | collected...
AAAATCCCCCGGTTGCTTGTGGGTGCCGCGGACGCCTTGCAGCAAGGTCTTGTGGGTTTCGCGGATCAATCGCGCCGAAAAGGGCAAAGCCGATAAATTGGCAATCGCCTCATCCATGGCCGCCACGTAGTTTTGCACCTCTTCCCAATCATCCCGTTTGTCCAGGGCCACGTCCTCTCTTTCCAGGAGGGCCTCTTCCATGTTGGTATGGGTGCCCTCGATCTTACTGGATTGGGTGGCCTCCTTCAACACATGCATCTTGATGAACAGGTCGAGGTTGGGGATATAGTCAGAATACATGTCCAGCCGCCCCAATTCCCGATCCGCCTGGCCGAGCAACTGGATCAACTCCAGATTGTCAAGCTGCCAGGCGCGGTTGATCGTGGTGGGTTGGAAGCTCTTGTAATGGCCCTGCAGAACGTAGCGTCCGGAGCGGAAGTTTTTCATCGGTGAACTCAAGAGAAATTAAAATAGCCACGCTGTCTGTTTTAGATTTTACGATAAAACTAAAATAGAACAAGTGGTTATTTTAGTTTCGTCGTTCGGGTTACGCTAACCCGAACGACTTTTCATCGGCAGTGTCCGGTGCCCGTTCGCCCGGTCAGCGGCATCAGCAACAGCACCCGCCAGAGTTGTTCCCCCGGCAGGGCCAGCAACAGGGCGGCGAGGAAGGGGGGCATTTTGTGGATGGGTTGTTCGATTGAGGTTACCGATGGGCACGCTGCGCTTTGCCCATCCTACATGCTAAGGGAAGCCGGCCCCAGCGCCAGTCAATAGTCCATGAATCTTGGTTTCTTTTTGTAATGGTATCGCGCTATTGTTAACAACCTTCAAAACGTAAGTACCTTTCGCAAGGGCGACATGTGCAGTACTGCCTCTTGATTTTGATTTATCACCCCACCCACTAACACACCGTGATTGATACTTTGTTGTGGCGTATAGCTGGCCGCTCTTTGTCTCTATGTCGATTCTGATATCTATATTTGCTCCGTGCCTATCTTTCTCTCCTTGAGATAACCTGTTGTAGATATCGGTATCGGTGCAAGCGGCAGCACTAGAAAGTGCGACGGAACCCCCTATTAGGTCATTACTGTAGGCTTCGGCGTCAGCAAATTCAAATTGCACCGAGAAGTCATATCTTTCATTCATTGGTATAGAAATTGTTTTTTGCAGTACCAAGCCTTCCTTCGACAAATCCAATTCGTTACCATCCTTCAAAGCTTGATTGCTGACGCACAGGCAAGAAAGCCACATCAGAACGCCAATGATCGGCTTTTGGCAAAGGTAGTAAGTGGTTTCTGTCATTCGTCAAAATCTCTTTTTGGTAACTAATACAGAATGTAGAGTAATTAAGAGTAATTAGAGACACTCCCCTATTTGAGTAACTACCCTCATAATTACCCTCTATATATCTTTTCAAGATTGGCAGACCACCACTGGCATTTTTGTGCTCAGGCAGTGCCGATTTGGGGACGGAGCCTGTTCTGCACGCCACTAACTGATCTATATCCTTAATAAAATTTACTGACAATGCCTTTGCTGCATTTGGTATCGGTATCGAGCATTATTTCAGGCGCTTCATGGTGCTGTCGGTCAAGAGGGTGCGCATCTGGGATATGGCGATTTCGTTGAGCTTATGCAAGCGCTCGGGCTGGGGCAGGCCCTGGCGGATGAGGACGGCGTTAAGGCTTTCCAGATTCGTCAGCACGACCAGTTGCTCCAGTGGAGCATGGTCGCGGATGTTGCCCTCCGCATCGGGGTTGGCATCGCGCCATTGCTTGGCGGTCTGGCCAAAGAGGGCGACATTGAGCACGTCCGCTTCGCTGGCATAAACCAGTGACGCTTGGGACTTGGTGATGGCGGGCGGGATGAGCGTCTCGCGGATGGCATCGGTGTGGATGCGGTAATTGATCTTGGCCAGGGTGCGCTGAAGATTCCACCCGAGTTTAAGGCGGTCGTTTTCTTCATCTTTGAGCCGCTGGAATTCCTTGATCAGGTAGAGCTTGAATTCAACGGAGACCCAGGAGGCGAATTCGAAGGCAATGTCCTTGTGCGCGTACGTACCGCCGTAGCGACCAGCGCTCGACGTGAGGCCCACCGCTCCGGTTTTTTCGATCCACTGCTTGGGTGTGAGGACGAAGCTATTCAGTCCCGTCTGCATCCTAATCCCGTCGAATTCGACGGGATTAAAATTCGGGTTGTTGAGCCGCTCCCAGATTCCGAGGAACTCCACGGTGTTGCGACTGCGTAGCCAGTTGCGGATCACATCGTCCGGGTGATCGGGGTTTTTGAATTTGGCGATGTCGGTCAAGCAGATGGTGTCTTGCTGGTTCTGTGAAAGCACCGCGACGGCGGCACCCAGAACCTCAACGGTGTTTTTTTGGGCTTTGCTCATGGGGTTGTCCTTTGGGGTGAGGCGACGCCAAACCTCTCGAATTCGAGAGGTTAAGATCTGCTGAATTCGCCACAATGACCGTCCAGATGAACGAACTATAAATCTCTTGGCTCTGTAAGAAGCTTTAGGCCCTCAAGAATTTCTTTCATTCTTTTCTCTGACACCTGACCGATTCTCTCAGTTAAGTCATTTTTGTTTAGAGTGTAAATTTGTGAAATATTAACCACACTTTTCTTAGGTAAGTTTGCCTCCCCCTTGTCGAGGGCAACATTGCCAGGGGCTTTAGCTCTTATTAAATTCGTAGTTAACGAGCAGACAACAACTGTATTTATGTTACTTGCATTGAATATATTATTTTGGATTACAACATGTGGATGTTTGTAGCCAGGCTCAGATCCACTTGGTTCACCTAAATCTACCCAATAAATCTCACCTTGTTTTATTACCATGATTCTTGTCCCACAATGCGTCGCTGCTTTCCGTGCATGGCTTTTGCAATACTGGTTTCTTCTTCGCTAGGAGAATCACTATAAGCCGCATTAAGTTGAGCAAGTAATTTGCTGCTTTCCTGCTTTTTTAAAAAGTCTTTGACCGCAATGGTAAATAATTTACTGCGAGACACATGCATGTCATTGGCCAATTGATTGACTTGATTAAATAAATTTTCTTCTAACGATATCGCAGTTTTTACGCCAGACATTTGCCACCTCCGTAAATAGTACTGGTATTAGCTCCCTAAATACGATCCATCTTGTTCATACTTTTGTCAATACCAATATTTATGACGCATGGTCTCTGCCTGGTAGGAAGCGATGGGCAAAGCGCCGCGTGCCCATCGCTCAGACTAAAAAGTCAGCGCCCGGGCATCGCCGGAGCTTACCGCCTGTTTTCGCCATTCCAGGCGGAGGTCGGCATCGGCGTAGTCGAGATCCGACCAGGTGTCAGTGGTCACTGGTGTGGTGGCCAGGCCGACCCGGCCATTGCCTAAAAGGGCCACAATCTTTGGTTCAAACTCGGGCATTACCTGGCCCGGAAAGATCGCCTGGCTCATCTGCAATCCCTGGCCCGCCACCAGGGTGGCGCTGACCAAACCTGCCGGCGAGGTGCTTTGCGGTTGCACATGCACCCGGACCTCGGGGAAGAGTGCCACCAGGCCGCTTTCCACCCGCGCCAGGCCCGGCGAACCACCGACCTTGGTCACCAGATTCACCAGGAGGCGGCCATCGGTAGCCAATTTGGCGCGGATGGCGGTCAACCCTTCGCGGGTGAAGAGATGCCAGGGGACATTTTCTCCGGCAAAGGCATCGAGAAACACCAGGTCAAAGTCAGCGCCCACCGTCGCCAGGGCGGTGCGGCCGTCACCCAGCACCACCTTGACCGCATCCGGTAGACCGAAGTACTCCCGGGCGGCCTTGACGATCACCGGCTCCAGCTCGATCACGGTGACCTCCAGGCCCCGGGCCGCCAGTTGCCGGGCCAGGGCGCCCGAACCCAGGCCAAGCAACAACGCTCGGTGCGCCCCGGGATGATAGCGAAAGGCGGCCACATTTAAAAATTCGCTGAAGGCCACACTGCTGTGGCCCGAGCGAGTATCGATGCCACCCTGGGTAATGCCATCGATAAGCAAGGTTCGTGAAAAGTTGGCGGGGATATCCACCACCTGCACCAAGCCCAGGGGGGTGGGCTGATTCAGCAACAGGGTCGCCTTGGCTTCACCGACATAACCGCTGGTGACTGGCGTGGGCGCAAGCCCCAGCAGAGCGAGCCCGGCCAGCAGGATTACCAGGGCCAGGGTGCGCAGGCGCAGCCCGAAGAGGATGATCCAGACCAGGCCGACGGTGATCAGCAGCAAGCCGCAACCGCCGAGAATGATGGCCAGGGGCAACCGGGGAAGCAGAACCAGGGTGGTGAGCCAGGCCGCCGCCAAGCCCCCCATGGTGTTGACAAAATAGACCAGGCCCGCCGCACCGCCCGCGCCGGGGCGGCGATGATCCCAATGCTGGATCAATACCGGGCTGATGGCGCCAAAACAAAAGAGTGGGAGGCCAAAGAGGACCGAGGCCGCCAGAAAGGCCCCGCCCGCCACCCCCAGCGCCGCGGCCAGGGACTCCAGAAGCGGCGCCCGCAACAGGGGGGCCAGGCAAAGCCACAACCCTGCCGTGCCAAAGAGCAGCGGCAAATACCAGGGCCGCCAGCGCCGACTCAGCCAACCGCCAACGGCGTAGCCCAGGGCGAGGAAGAGCAGGGTCATGGTGATCTGGGCGGTCCAGACATGGATGCTGGTGCCAAAAAATGGCGACAAGGCCCGCGTCCCGGCGATTTCCACCAGCAGCGCCGAGCCCCCTTCCACCACCGCCGTGCCGAACACCAGCCAGGGGTTGTTGGCCCAGCGGGATGGTTTGCTGCGCATAAAGCCCTCTCCGTAAGAATGAATCGGACCGGTCTGACTAGTCTGACAAGTCAGAGCAGTCGGACATTTCTTTATTTATCCGCCGTGGCCACCATGGCCTCCGCAAAGGTAGCCACCTCGGTCAGCACCGCCTGGGCCGCCGCCACCACGTTCATGGCCAAGGCGGCGCCGGTGCCTTCACCCAGACGCAGATTCAGATCCAGCAAGGGCGTCAATCCCAGATGCGCGTGCATGATTTTGTGGCCCGGCTCAACGCTACGGTGGGCGGCAATCAGATAATCCCGGCAGGCCGGGGCCAGACTGACGGCGATAAGCGCCCCGGCGGTGGAGATGAAGCCGTCGATCAATACCGGCTTGCGCCGCGCCGCCGCCCCCAGGATCAGACCGGCGATCCCGGCAATCTCGAAACCGCCCACCTTGGCCAGCACATCCAGGCCATCGGCGGGATCGGGGCGATTGATTGACAGCCCCTTCTTGATCACCATCACCTTATGGTCGAGCTGGGCGTTGTCCAGACCGGTGCCCCGGCCGGTGACGGTTTCCACCGAGGCGCCGGTGAGGGTGGCGACGATGGCGGCGCTGGGGGTGGTGTTGCCGATGCCCATGTCGCCGGTGCCAAAGAGATCAACCGTATCGGCCAACTCCAGGGCCACCCCGATGCCCGCCTCCAAGGCGGCGATGGCCTGCTCCCGGCTCATGGCTGGGCCCACCGCCAGATTGGCGGTACCGAGAGCGATTTTGCGGTCGAGAATCTTGCCGCTCTTGGCCATCCCCGAAAGATCGGCGGCCACCCCCATATCGACCACCACCACCCGGGCCCCGGCCTGCTTGGCCAGGGCGTTGATCCCCGCCCCGCCATTGACGAAGTTGCCGACCATCTGCGGCGTAACCTCCTGGGGGAACTTGCTGATCCCCTCGGCCACCACACCATGATCACCGGCCATTACCACCATCGCCTTGCGGGCCACCGGCGGGGTCAGGGAACGGGTCATTCCGGCCAGATCCAGGGCCAGGTCCATCAACCGCCCCAGGGCCCAGTGGGGCATGGTCAACTGATCAAGCCGCGCTTGCGCCTTTCCGCGCCATTCCTGATCCTGGGGGGTGATTTCTTGGATGGTTTTGCTGAGCAATTTCATGGTTTTTCTCCTTTGATGGTCAGGGGGATGCCGCAGGTGACTAGAACAACCCGGTCGGCAATGGCGGCGATGGTTTGGTTACAGCGGCCCACCAGATCGCGATAGCGGCGGGCCAGGGGATTTTCCGGGACGATGCCCAGCCCCACTTCGTTGGTAACGATGATCACCACGCCTTGGCGGCTGGCGGCAGTGGTAGCCAGTTCTTGGGACAACTCAGCCACCATCGCCTCGGTATAATATTCCGGCTCCTCGGCCTCGAAAAGCAGGTTGGAGATCCACAGGGTCAGGCAGTCCAGCAACACCACCTCTTCCTCGGGGTTGGCGGCCAGGATGTCCATGGGGCGCAACGGTTCCTCCACGGTGCGCCAGCCATGGCCCCAGCGGTCGGCCTGGTGGCGCTCGATCCGCGCCTGCATCTCGCCATCGATGATCGGGCTGGTGGCGATAAACAGCCGCTGGCCGGGGTGCGCCTCGGCCAGGGCTTGGGCATGCCGACTCTTGCCGCTGCGCGCCCCGCCGGTGATTAGAATTATTTCCGCCATTACATTTTCCTTTTCATAGATTCAAACCCGTCAAAACACCCCCTTCCGGGAAGAGATTAATGGTGGTCAACCGGGCCGGTTTAATGTCGAACAGCAGGTAATGCTGGGGCGGCAGTTTGAGGAGCTGGCAGATTAGCGCCCGCACCACCCCGCCATGGGCCACCACCAGGATGGTCTCTTCTGGCCGCCTGGCCAACCGGTCTGCCACCGCCCCAGCCCTGGCCAGGAAAGCGGCCACCGCCTCACCTTCCGGGAAAGCGAAATCAGGCGACCAGGCCGACCAGCGCTTGACCAGCTCCGCGTCCCCGGCAGCGATCTCGGCAAAGCTCATCTTCTCCCAGCGGCCAAAATCGATCTCCCGGAGGTCTTGATCTTGGTGGATGACGCCGATAGCAACGGCACTGGCCAGCAACTCCACAGTCTGCCGGGCTCGCAGGAGCGGACTGCTAAAGGTTACCTCTGGGCCGAAGGGCGCCACCACCTTGGCCAGGCGCGCCACCTCGACGGGGCCACTGGCCGCCAGGGGCACGTCTGAGGCGCCGATGAAACGGCCTTGGTATTCCGCGCCAGTCGTGGCATGCCGAGCCAACAAGATTTTTTTGGGAATGGTGGTCATTGATTTTCAATCCTCACTTGGCCAGAGCCAGCGGTGGGAGCGGTCGCCTGACCGCGAATGCCCAAGATGCTAAATCTCCACACTTTTTCGTCAGCCCCGGTTTCTGTAATTTGCGACCAGAGGGTCGCTCCCACCGCCCGCGCCAGGGGTTGGGGCTAACCCGGTCTTGGCGCTTTCAGCTAGGCGCTTTGTCGGTCGGTAGCCAATGGCTGAAAATTTGACTTCGGTGCCGGATTACCTTTCCACTCCTGTAGGAGCGGTCTCCCGACCGCGAATGCCCAAGGCGCCAGGAGCTGGGGATATGGGGCAGCCCCCGGACTCCGCTTCGCGACCAGGAGGTCGCTCCTACCTGAGGGTCGCACTTGCGGCTTTCCTTGCCAGTAACAAAAAAATCCCGGATCAATACGAATATCGATCCGGGATTATCCCATGCCTCATGATCAACCGGCCGCTCGATCCACGCGAGCGCCAAACGGGGGTCCAATCCGCCATTTATATCTCTCCAGGCAGGTCTTCTGACTTCCGGATCAGCCCACCGGTCACGCCTTCCCATCCTTGCGAACAGTGGCTAAAGTGACCTTGGTCCCCGGTTACAGCGGCGGGCCCGCCCCCGATTTGCACGGGGTTCCCTTTTCAACTCAGTTGAGTTCCTGAAGGGTTTCTAATTATTCAGCGGGCTGACTTATGTCAATGTTTTTTGTCCGCTCCTTGATTACATTAGCCGCAACCAAAACCACTCCAGGAGACGCTGATGCCCGGCAAAACCACGAACCCGCCCAACCCTTCCCGGCTCAACTTGCATAAACTGCGGCTGCTGGTGCAGTCGGCCTTTCTGCTGGCCTGTCTTTACAGCGGCTACCGCTTTTACCAGTTCTACCAGTGGGCCCTCGGTAACTCCGCCACCTTTGTGGCGCGCCCACCCTCGGTGGAGGGCTTCCTGCCGATCAGCGGCCTGGTCAGCCTCAAGCGTTTTCTCCTCACCGGGGTTTACGACCCCGTCCACCCGGCCGCCCTGACCATCTTCATTGCCGCCTTGTTGATCGCCATTTTTTTCCGCAAGGGCTTCTGCGGCTGGATCTGCCCGGTGGGCTTCACCTCCCAGCTGGTTGAAAGGCTGGCCCGCAAGCTTAAACTGTTGTGGCGACCGCCGGAATGGCTCGACTACCCTCTGCTCACCCTCAAATATTTGCTGCTGGCCATTTTTACCTGGCTGATTGTCCTGATGATGAATGTGGCCGCCATCGAATCATTCTCCAATACGCCTTACAACCTGGCGGTGGACGCCCGGATGCTACTCTTCTTCCTCGCCCCCAGCACCCTCACCATCTGGGTGCTGAGCCTCTTGGTGCTGGCCTCACTTTTTCTCCGCAATTTCTGGTGCCGCTACCTCTGTCCGTACGGGGCGCTGCTGGGAATCTTCGCCTTGTTCAGCCCCTTGCGGGTCAGCCGTGATGAGAAGAGCTGCATCCATTGCCGGAAGTGCGAAAAGGTCTGCCCCGGCTCGATCCGGGTGGCGGAACAGACCATGGTCACCAGTCCGGAATGCCTGGGCTGCCTGGAGTGTCTGGCCGCCTGCCCGGTTAAAGAATGCCTCCAGGTCACCACCTCTCGGCGCCGCGTCATCCCGCCCTGGCTCCTGCCCTTGGGGGTTGTCGGCCTTTACCTGCTGGTCTGGGGCATAGCCAGTCTCACCGGCCATTGGCACTCTTCGGTGCCGCCGGAAGTCTTCAAAACTTATTACCCGCTGGCGGCCACGGTGGCCCACCCCTGAGCTTTCGCAAAAGGGTAACTGAAGCGCATCCGCAGCAAAAGAACGGCCGCACCGCCCTCTTTCTCCCCGGATATTTCTGCCTTATTCACCTCTTTCCGGTCTGGTATTGTCGGCGGAAGTGCATAGATTGTTATCAGAGAGAGCGACAATTGGAGCACGTTTGCGACAGGTAACCAAGGAGGCAGGCATGACAACTCCGCAACATTGTCCCGGTTTCGAAAAGTTCCGAAAATTGACCTCTTTTTATTGCCGTTGCGGCAAGTGCGGGGCCGAGTCGGAGATTTTCTCCGATGAGTTCGACCGCCCCCACACCTGCCACCAGTGCCGCGAGCCCATTTTTCAGCAGTGCGCCTGGCACGCCGGCAGCAGTGACGTAACCATTGGAGGTGACCATGGGTAAGCAAAACGAGGCATTGAAGCTAGCGATCAAGGATGAGTTGATCGGTGAATTCCGGGTCGTCGGGGGGCGGGTCGGGGCTCTGATCCCGACCGCGTGGCTGTATGACGATTTTCTCCCGTCGCTCAGCGCCAAGGAAGAACAGGCCATGGAGGAGACCACGGCGGAGATGATTCAGGCAGGAATCATTGCCTATGTCCCCGGGCCACAACCGACCTATCAATTAACCAAGCAGGGCGCGGCCATGCTCTGCTGAGAGGGGTATGCCTGCCAGGGGCCTGGGCAAGGTCACTCCCGGTGTCCGGCAAATTCAGCCCTAAGATCGGCCAGGGTGTTGATCTGTTCCGGGACAAGTCCCAGTTGCCGGGCTGTGGCCCGGTAGGCCATCTGGGGAGAGGAGCCCCGCGCCTGTAAGGCGGCAAGGGAAAGTGCGTTGTCAGATTTGGAGAGTTTGCGGCCATCGCCCCCAAGGAGGAGCGGGTGATGAATGAAGGTGGCCCGGGCGAATTCTTCCCGCCCTAGTCGCGTCGCCAGATAGAGTTGGGCGGCCGTGGAAATCTGCAAATCCTCGCCCCGGACCAGTAAATTGATGCGATCATCGAGATCATCCACCAGGCTGGCCAGCTGGTAGGCCGGTTGATCGTCCCGCCGCCAGATGACAAAGTCACCCAGCGCCCGGCTCAAATCCAGAGGCTGACCGGCCGGAGAAGCCCCGGTTCCCGGCTCCACCCGCAGGCGCAGGGCATGGGGACCGACCGGACGGTGACCGAGGTGGCGGCAGGTGCCGGGATAGAGGCCGCTGGGAGAGCGCTGCTGGATCTCCTTCCGGGAACAGGTACAGGCGAAGAGGCTATCGCTTTGCCGCAGTCCCTCCACCATCTGCCGATAGCGCTCCCGCCGCAGCCGCTGGGAGTGGTGGCGATGGAAATCCCCGGGGCCGCTGGGGCCTTCGTCCCAATCCAACCCCAACCAGTCGAGCTGGCGAAAGATATCTTCAATATACTCGGGACGACAGCGGTTACTGTCCAGGTCATCGATACGCAGTTTGAGGACGCCGCCCGCCTGGCGGACCCGCAGCCAGGTATGGAGGAAGTTGACCGCATTCCCCAGGTGCAGATGGCCGCTGGGGGTGGGAGCTAGACGGGAACGGATTTGCATTTGCGAAATGGGTTTTATTTAGTGGAAGTACCGCCTGATCCCCTCACCCTAACCCTCCACCCCACAAGGGGGTACCGAGGTCCCAGAGGGCGAGGGAATGTCTGGCAACGCTCGAAGGCATGACAACACCACCCTCGACAGCCGCCACCCCTGCAACTTAGAGATGCACCTCCCTCTCCCACCGGGACCTCGGCACCCCTTGTGTGGGGGGGCGGGGTGAGGGAATGCAAGTAAGCACCAAGTTTTTGCTCCGCTACAACTTACGCCCGGGTCAAATGCCGGTACTTGATCCGGTGGGGCTGGTCGGCTTCGTGACCCAGACGGGCCTTGCGGTCGGCCTCATACTCCGAGTAGTTGCCATCGAACCACTCCACCTTGCTGTCGCCTTCAAAGGCCAGGATATGGGTGGCAATCCGGTCCAGGAACCAGCGGTCATGGCTGATCACCACCGCGCAACCACCGAACTCTTCCAGGGCATCTTCGAGGGCCCGCAGGGTGTTGATGTCAAGATCGTTGGTGGGCTCATCCAGGAGGATAACATTGGCGCCTTCCTTCAACATCCGGGCCAGATGGACCCGGTTGCGCTGGCCGCCGGAGAGGTATCCCACCTTCTGCTGCTGCTCGGTGCCGGAGAAGTTGAAGCGGGAGACGTAGGCCCGGGAGTTAACCTCGCGACTGCCCAGGGCGATGGTCTCCTGGCCGCCGGTGATTACCTCCCAGATGGACTTGTCTGGGTCCAGCGCCTCCCGACTCTGATCGACATGGGCCAGTTTGACCGAGTCACCGACGATGAAGGTGCCGGAATCGGGCTGCTCCTGGCCGGTGATCATCTTGAACAGGGTGGACTTACCGGCGCCGTTGGGACCAATCACCCCGATGATGCCGCCGGGGGGCAGGGCAAAGTTGAGATTATCCAGCAGCACCTTATCGCCATAGGCCTTGCAGACATTTTCGGCGACGATGACCTTTTGCCCCAGACGCGGGCCGGGCGGAATATAGATCTGCATCTCCCGGACCTTTTCCTGGTTGCCTTCCTCCAGCAGTTTTTCGTAGGCGGTGATGCGGGCCTTGCCCTTGGCGTGGCGGCCCTTGGGGCTCATGCGGATCCACTCCAACTCCCGCTGCATGGTCTTCTGGCGGTCGGACTCCTGCTTTTCCTCGTTGGCCAGCCGCTTTTGCTTCTGCTCCAACCAGGAGGAGTAGTTGCCCTCCCAGGGAATGCCTTTGCCCCGGTCCAATTCCAGGATCCAGCCGGCAACGTTATCGAGGAAATAGCGATCATGGGTGACGGCGATGACCGTGCCCTCGTAGCGCCGCAGGTGCTGTTCCAGCCAGGCCACCGTCTCGGCATCGAGATGATTGGTGGGCTCGTCCAGCAAGAGGACATCCGGCTTCTTGAGCAGCAGACGGCAGAGGGCCACCCGCCGTTTCTCGCCGCCGGAGAGGATATTGACCGGGGTATCGCCGGGCGGACAACGCAGGGCGTCCATGGCCATCTCCAGCCGGGCATCAAGATCCCAGGCATCCAGGTTGTCGAGTTTCTCCTGAACCTTGGCCTGACGATCGATGAGAGCGTTCATCTCGTCGTCGGACATGGGCTCGGCGAATTTCTCGTTGATCTGATTGAACTCGTTGACCAGATCGACGGTCTCCTGCACCCCTTCCTCCACCACCTGACGCACCGTCTTGTCGCTGGCCACCAGAGGTTCCTGCTCCAGATAGCCGATGGTGTAACCGGGCGAGAGGTGAATCTCGCCGTTGAAATCCTTATCGACCCCGGCCAGGATCTTCAGGAGCGAACTTTTTCCCGAGCCGTTCAGCCCCAGGACGCCAATCTTGGCGCCATAAAAGTAGGAGAGGGAAATATTCTCCAGAACCGGTTTTTTATTGAAAAACTTGCTGACCCGAATCATCGAGTAAATAATTTTATTGCCTTCCGCCGCCATCCTGATTCCTTATGTGCTAATGATTGGGCGTCCCGACTCCAGGGACGCAAGTTGACAGAGAAATATTAGACAAGACCGGCGCTTGTCAATAAATAACTAGGGGCAGGGAGATTTCCCTGCCAAAAAGGAAAACCCGCCGATCCAAACAAAACCCAAAGAAGAGTTAGAGGTTGCCACGAGAAAAATTATTGTTTTCGGCAGCCATTAAAATTACATTGCAGATAAGATAGGTTATCAATTCGTGTCAGTGGCATTTTACCAGAACACCACCGCCTGGGGTCCTGGAATTATACAGCCGGTTATTTATACCGAGGATTACAACAATGAGCGAAATCAGCAAACACCTGGAAATGGTCGAAAACTTCCGCAAGGAAGGCAACATTAAAGAGGCCATCAACTCCCTGCTCTTCTTGATTACCAAGCACGCCCAAAAACACGATTTCATCACCGCCGAATCGCTCCGCGAAAAAATCATTTCTCTGGACCCCATGGCCTTGAGCGAGGCAATCCGTGCCCAGGAAATAATTGACACCGCCCGCCTCAAACCCAATGACAAGGGGATCCTGGAGATCTGGTCGGGGCTCTACGATCAGCTCACCGTGGACGAGGCCAACGCCCTCTTCAACGAGACCCACGAGGCAACTTTTCGACCGGGCCAGAAGATCTTTGAACAGGGCATCAGGAGTCACAATCTTTACTTCATCAACGCTGGCCAGGCTAAACACCTCTTTGTCCAAGGCGACCGAGAGATGTTCATCAAGCGCTCGGGGCCTGGCAATGTCGCCGGGGAGGATACCTTTTTCGACGCCAGTCAATGCACCAGCACCTTGGTTGCCATCGACCGGGTCAAGGCCAACTTCATTTCCAACGAGGCTCTGAAAAACTGGGCGGTCACCGTGCCGCAGCTGGAAGGGAAACTTAAAACCTTCTGCGCCAAGGAAGAAAAAATCAATGACCTCCTGAAAAGAAACGCCATGGATCGGCGCACCCAACGGCGGGTGGTTTTCCCCGGCCGAGTCCTGATCAAGGTGGTCAACTACAGCGGAGAACCGGTGGGCAATACCATGCAGGGTAAGATCGGCGATGTCTCCATCGGTGGCGCCTCTTTTTTCATCAAGGCCGCCGATCGCGAACATGCCCAGATGTTGCTGGGCAACAAGCTGCACCTGCGCTTCAACATGCCACCCAACATGGTCGAATTCGAGCGGATCGGTCTGGCTCTGGGGGTCAAACACCACCACGACGCCACCAACGCCCAGGAGAAATACTCGGTGCACATCAAGTTCGACCGGAAACTGAGCGACAAGGATCTCAGCGAGACCGAACGGTTTCTGAAATTGACCGGCAGGGTTCCGCAGAATACCGGAAGGTTTGATAAGATTTAGGCCGGGGCCTCAGCAATAGCGGCCTGGCCGCGGGCTAACGAGGGTTACTCGACCGCAGCCACGTTACGCCTGATGCGGCGATGAATTGGTAAAGCCCTCAGGCCGTAGCCGTTTTGAGTCGGCCCACGACTTTGCGCATCTCGCGCCGCCCCAGGGCCTGATTACCATCAGCCCCGAAAACAGCCAGGACCATATTGTCGGTTTCTCCGCCACCACCGCTGTGACCCATGATCATCATCCCGCCGCCCGTTCCGATCACCGCCTCATGACAGGACTCCAACCCGATACTACCGGTGGCCACCCGGGCGTTGCAGAAAAAATCGTGCAACGTCGCCCCCACCAAAATCAGATCAATATTACCATTTATGGCATCCTGGGCCACAAACTCCCCGCCGGACTTGATGATTGCCGCCGCCCGGTAGCCTGGAACTCCCTTGAAAGCTTCCAGCAATTCGGCCATGGTCAAGGGCCGAGGCGCAACCTTGCCCATGGTGGTGGCCTGGCCAAAATTAAGCTGGTCAATCCCCGTTTCGGACGCAATCCTTGCCGCCGCCACCGGCTTATCTCTCTTGCGCCTTGCTCCTCCCTTCTCGTCCTGGCGGAGCGCCCCTTCCATCAACATCGCGGTATAAGGCTGGAAGATGGTTCTCTCGGGAAGTTCGGCGATATTGACCGTGTCCAGGTGGCCATGGGCAAAGGAGATGATCTCGTAAAAGGCAGCTTCTCCGTCTAATTCGTCGCAGAGGGCGTGAATGACTTCGCCACTCTGAAAGAAGATGATCCCTTGCCGCTTCCCTTCGGTAACCCGCAAGGCCGCCGTGACTCCGGACATGCATTTGATCTGGATGACGTCGCCCAGACTGATGCCAGTCAGCATTCCCCGGAATTGCTCCGAATCCTGCAAAGCCGCCATGACCTTTTCCCTGAGAACCTTGATGTCAAAAGGTTTCTCCACAAAATGCATGCCGCCCTTCAAGAGGGCCTCGCGTTTGAACTCCGAGGAGGGAAAGGCGGTCATGACGATGACCGAAATATAGGGGAAGCGGTTCTTGATTGCCACCAGCAGGTCCAGGCCGCTCATGCCGGGCATTTTGATGTCGGTAATTACCAGATCGATGCGCGCCTTGGCGATTTTCTCCAGCGCTTCCTCTCCGGAGGCCGCCGTATCCACCTGGGCATTTATTTCCTTACCGACCAGAAATTCTTTGAGCGACCAGCGGATGTCTATCTCATCATCCACCACCAGAATATTTTTCACTGCAGTCTTATCAGCCATTGGCGTCCCACTGATTTTGATGCTCTTCCCTGGAAGGATCAGGATGATTTGAAAACGTAAAGGACAGCGGGTTGGAATCTACCCGGACAGCTACTGGGCCAGCTCGGTCATGACCACTGCCAGGAATTTGTCCAGCTCGTGTTTGACCAGAGAGAGGTTTGCCTCCTCTCCGCCCAACACGACGATCAGATGGAAATGGGCCAGGGCATCCGGACCGGAACAGCGGATAATAATGATCCCCTTGGGAGTATTGATGGCGGTCTCGTAACAGGCCTCCAACCCAACATTTTCCGAGGCCTCATGGGCCTTCTGGAAGAGATCGTTGAAGGTGGCGCCGACCGTATCCAGGTCGATTTTGGGGTCCACCGAATCCCGGGCCAGGATCCTGCCCTTGAAGGTGAGCACCCCGCTGGCCTTGTAACCGCTGACCTTGCGCAGACCGCTGATGAACTTTTTCAGGGTCTCGCCCTTGATGGTTTTCTTTTTTGCACTCTGTTCGGTCATGCTAAAAACCCCACCCAAAACCAACCTGAAAGTCCCGGGTGAATCTACCCGGCTAACAACATCTGCAAAGGAGCTAGCAAAATTGCACCTTCGCTTATGATATTCTCCAGGCGGTATTGCTTGTCAACGATAAATCTGGTCACCCTCTCTTTTGCCTGCCTTCACTCACCCCGAAGATGCGACAATCTGGCTCGTTTCAGGTACGCCTGTTCAATCTTTTCGATCACCACCCCGATGTCCACCGGTTTCATCAGATAATCGAAGAGACCTTTTTGCATACCCTCCATGCCGGCGCTGGTCGAACCATGGCCAGAAACCAGGATCACCTCCAGGGCCGGATCTTGCTCCTTGAGCAGGGTCAGGGTTTGCAGGCCATCCAGACCAGGCATTTTGAGATCGAGCAAGGCCACATCGGGCCCCCAACCCTCGGCCATGATCACCAGAGCCTCATCGGCGCCATTGGCCACCCTGGTCAACATTTTCCGTAGCTCCAGCCGCTCCGCCAGGGTCGCGGCAAATTCCGTTTCATCGTCGACAATCAGAACCTTGATTTCCTTCACCATCACTTAACTCCTTTCCCTTGCTGGTCAATGGGGAAAACCAGACTAAAGGTGGTGCCCACCCCCTCGTCGCTCTCCACATATATTTCCCCGCCCAATTTTTTGACCAGACCGTAGGTAATAGACAACCCCAGGCCGGTGCCATGGCCATCCCCAAGCTTGGTAGAGAAAAACGGCTCAAAGATGTTCTGCAGAACATTTTGGTCCATGCCCGGCCCGTCATCTTTAATATCTACCTGCACCCGGTCGGCGGTGAGCTGCTGGGTGGTGATGCGAATGTTGCCGTCTTTATCGATGGCGTCGATGGCGTTGTTGATGATATTCAGCAAAACCTGCTGGAGCTGGCCCGGATCGCTCTTGATGGCCGGCAACTCCCGCAGCAGATGCAGGTCCAGCGTGATATTGCGATAGAGCGCCTCTTTCTCCAGAAAGCCCAGAACATCGCCAATGATCTCGTTCAGCTGCACCGACTTCAGGGAAACATCCATCCGCCGGGCAAAACCCAGCAAGCGATGGGTTATGGTGCGCGCCCGCTCCACCGCGCTTTCCAGGGCGGACAGCTGGGTGATGAACTTGTCGTGATGGGGAAAATCGCGGGTCAACTTGAGGATGTCCTTGAGCAACCCGGCCTTCTCGTTGATGATGGCCAGGGGGTTGTTGATCTCATGGGCCACGCCGGCGGCCAGCCGCCCGATTGAGGCCAGTTTATTGGTATGTTCCTGGTCTTTCAGATACAGCTCCCGGGCCTCATCGACGTCGCGGATCTTGGCGGCCAGGGCGTTGGCGATGGTGATGATCAGCACCCCGGCCGCCAGCACCGTGACCACAAAGATGGCCACCAGTTGATCCCGGAAGGTGCGCCAGCTTTTCTGCTCGGCG
>Ga0334722_10003461_pt1 | contig 16975 bp, 12 predicted proteins | sample C3_bottom_MG_FD_207210 | JGI IMG/M metagenome (GOLD analysis project Ga0334722, IMG submission 207210) | Sediment microbial communities from Yellowstone Lake, YNP, Wyoming, USA - C3_bottom | ecosystem: Environmental > Aquatic > Freshwater > Lake > Sediment | place: USA: Wyoming | collected...
CGTCCAAAAATTCGACGGCAATGGCAAGTTCCTGAACAAATTGGGTAGCCACGGCGGTGAGAATGGACAGTTTCTGGCTCCTCACGGTCTCGCAGTGGATGGACAGGGCAACATTTACGTGGGCGATGCTGTTGGCTTTTTTCAAAAGCTTGACCGGGACGGCAAGTTCCTGGCGAAATTCGCTGTTCCTATCTGTCCCTGGATCGACGGATTAACGGTTGATGCTCAAGGAAACGTCTATGCCTTTCAATTAACGGGGGCTGAAATTAAACAGCCGTCCATCTGCAAATTCGATAGCACCGGCAAGACCCTGGGTATATGGCAAAACTATGGATCTGATAACGGTCAATGGAAAGCGTTGTATGGTATCCACGTTGATGCTCAAGGTTATCTTTACATTGTGGACCGGGGCAACAATCGAATCCAGAAATTGCATCAGCCATAGATGAAATTGCGGCATTGTTCCGTGATGAGAGTATGCGAAAATGTTTGTTGAAAATGCAATACGACGGATGACCGACGACCGATGACAGAGCCAAAGCACTTTCGTCCTTCGTCCCCGGTCTTTCGTCCCAGGAGTTATCTATGAAATGTTCCAACTGTTCTTTTGAAAACGTCGCCGATGCAAAATTCTGCGAGAACTGTGGCAACCCGCTGGAAATGAAATGCCCGAATTGCGGTAAACCCGTTCCGCCCAACGCAAAATTTTGCAAGAACTGCGGTTACAAATTAGACGCGGCGGCATCGCCTGCGCCGAAATCTGCGCCGCCCGTGCGCGCCGAAAATTCCGCGCAAACATTGATCGACCGTTACATGACCAAAGAAATGGCGTCGAAAATTGCCGCCGCGCGCAAAGGCAGTATCGAAGGCGAGCGACGCATCGTCACGATTTTGTTTGCGGACATCAAAGGTTCGACGGCGATGGCAGAAAAACTCGACCCCGAAGATTGGGCGGAGATTATGAACCGCGCATTCGAGTTTCTCATCGAGCCGATCTATCGCTACGAAGGCATCGTCGCGCGGTTGATGGGTGATGCGATCCTGGCTTTCTTCGGCGCGCCGATCGCGCACGAAGACGATCCGCAACGCGGCGTTCTTGCCGCGCTCGCGATTCTCGAAGGGATGGGCACGTATCGCGAGAAATTGCAAAAAGAAAAAGGACTCGATTTTGGCGTGCGCATCGGCTTGAACACGGGGCTCGTCGTCGTCGGCAACATCGGCAGTGATTTGAAATCGGAATACACGGCGATGGGCGACGCGATCAACCTGGCTTCGCGGATGCAGACTACGGCGGAACCAAACACGATTTTGATTTCGGAAAATACTTTTCGACCTATCGCCAAGTTGTTTGAGTTCGAAGACAAGGGCAAGCTGGCGGTCAAGGGCAAAGAAGATCCGATCCAAACGTATCGTCCGATTGGCGAACGCAAAGGCGCAGTGCAAGCGCGCGGCATCGCCGGTCTTTCCTCGCCGATGGTCGGACGACAGCGCGAATTCTCGACGCTGATTCAAGTCATCGCCGACGTGCGCGCGGGACGCGGATCGATTGTGTCGATCATCGGCGAAGCGGGGCTGGGTAAATCGCGTTTGGTCGCCGAGTGGCGCAAAGCCGCGTCCGCCGATTCGACCGCCAAACCGTTGCGCTGGATCGAAGGACGTTGTTTGTCGTACGCTTCATCGATTGCGCATTATTTGAGCACCGATATTTTGCGCGCGCTCATTGGCGTGCCTGCCGGTTCGACGGAAGAAGAAACGCACGCCGCGCTAAAACAATCGCTCGCCGAATTGTTGGGCGCAGACGCGAAAGAAGTTTATCCATTCCTGGGTCATTTGCTGGGATTGAGATTAGACGAAGACGCCGCCGCGCGCGTGAAATATCTCGAAGGTCCGGCGCTGCAAGCGCAATACATCGCCGCGTATAAACGGCTCTTACAAACCGCCGCGCGCGTCCAGCCCATCGTGATCGTGTGCGAAGACGTGCATTGGGCGGACCCGTCGTCGGTGGAACTGGGTTTGCATATTTTGCCAGCGGCGGCAGACAATCCCGTCGTCTTTGTTTTCGCCACGCGCGCAGACAAAGACGCCGCCGGTTGGAAACTCATCACGCAAGCCCACGAAATTCCTGGGGTCGGCGCAACCGAACTCTACCTCGCGCCGCTTTCGGAAATCGATAGCAAGCAACTCGTCAGCAACTTGCTCAATGTGGAATCGTTGCCCGAATCGTTGCGGCAAATGATTCTCGCCAAAGCAGAGGGCAATCCGTTCTTCGTCGAAGAAGTGATTCGGATGTTGATTGATCACGGCGGGATCATGCAACAAGACAACAAGTGGATCGTGACGCGCGAGATCAACAACATCGAAATTCCCGACACGCTTCAAGGAGTGTTGACGGCGCGCATTGACCGATTGCCGGAGGACGCTCGGCGCACGTTGCAGATCGCCTCGGTGATTGGGCGCAAGTTCAATGTCAAAGTTTTGGAACGGGTTTTGGAAATGCAAACGAGTCAGTGAACAGTAAGACAGTAAATTGACATGCCAGATTAGCCACAGAACTACACAGAAACACACAGAAAAAACCTTCTGTGAAATTCTGTGTGTTTCTGTGGCGAAAATGAATGTGACATTGGCAAAGTAATAACAGTGAGACAGTGGGACAGTGATGATGAATCTTGATGTGATGCTCAAACAACTCGAAGCGTCGCAACTTGTGCGACCTTATCCCGAGGAGGAACTGGCGTACATTTTCAAACACGCGTTGACCCAGGACGCCGCGTATCAATCGCTCTTGCAGAAACAACGCCGTGGGATTCACGCGCGCGTGGCGCAAGCGTACGAGCAAATCTATGCTGACCGTTGCCTCGACGAATACGCCGCGATTCTGGCGCAACACTATGCCGAAGCGGGCAACGATGCGCAAGCGTTGCTCTACTCCATCCGCGCCGCCGATGTCGCCGCGCACGTCTATGCCACGACCGAAGCGATTTCGTTTTACACACGCGCGCTCAAGTTGGCGATACAACAAGACCGCTCCGCGCCATCGCTTGAACAAATCACGACGCTGTATCTCAAACGCGGGCGCATGTTCGAGCTCGTATCGCAACACGACCAGGCGCTCGCGAATTACGATGAGATGGAAAAACTCGCGCGGGAATGGAACGCGCCCTCGATGGAACTCGCCGCGTTGATGGCGCGCGCGACGATCTATTCGATTCCGACACGACAATCGGACCGAAAACTCGCCCAGGTTTTGTGCGATCACGCATTGGAAATTGCGCGCGCGCTGGGCGATCAGCCCGCCGAAGCGAAAATTCTGTGGAACATTTTGCTCCTCAACTCACGCCTCAACACCAATTACAAAATGGCGATTGGTTACGGTGAACAAGCGCTTGCCATTGCGCGCCAACTCGACCTGCGCGAGCAAACCGCGTACTTGCTCAACGATCTCAGTTTACCCTACGCATATACCGGCAATCCTGAGCACGGCATCGAAATCAATTTGGAAGCACGGCAAATGTGGCGCGCGATGAACAATTTGCCGATGCTCTCGGATAACCTGAGCTATGCCGCGATGATCTATATCGCGCTTGCCCAATACGAGAATGCGATTGCCGCCTCTCAGGAAGCTTATCAAGTTTCATTGAACATTGACAATTTGTGGGGCGAATCGTTCAGTCAAAGCTGGGTCGGTCAAGCGTATCGCGCGCTTGGACAGATCACGCCCGCTATCGCAGTGATGGAAGAATCCATTCGCTTGGCGGCGCAGGGTTTCCAAGCGCCCCTCTCCTTCACGCGCGCCGACCTGGGATGTTTGTATGGCGACCTGGGAATGGTCGCGCGCGGAATCGAGCTAGCTGAAATCGCGCATAGCGAAGGACAAAAACAAGCGAAGGTGATGAAGATATGGACGACCGCCCAGCTGGGTCATCTTTATTTGCTCGACGGTCAAATCGCGCGAGCGGAAAGCATCCTCGCTGAAACAGATCGAAACATTGCGCCCGTTGACCAAGATTCGCTCTTTGGAACGGCGATCTTCCTTACTGAAGCCGAACTAAGGCTTGCTCAAAATAATTATGCGCGCGGGATTCAAGTCTGTGATCGTTTGATCGAGTACAAACGCGCGTATCACCTGCGGCAGTCCCTGCCGGACGCGTTCCATCTGAAAGGCGTGGCGTTGCAACGACAAGGCAAGATAGCAGATGCACTTGCCTGTTTTTCCGACGCGCGCGCTGAAGCCGAAGAGACGAATGCGCGCTGGATCCTCTGGCGCATTTTGTACGCGCTCGCCGAGATCGAAATGCAACGCGGCAATGACGATCAAGCGCGCGCGTTACGCACGCAAACCCGCGAGATCATTGCGTACATCGTGGCACACACACCCGAAGAATTCCGCACATCGTTTTTGAATTTGCGCGATGTGCGCGCGGTGATGACACTAGATTGAATCATACGGAGATCGAAATATGGTGATAACAATTCTGCAAGCCCAGGTCGCACCCGATCAATGGAAAACGCTCGAACGCGTTTATCAACAAGCCATTACCGAACTGGATCGTGGCATTGAGCAAACTTTTCTGCTCCACGGTTTTGCCGATGCGACCTTGTGGCAAATTGTTACTGTGTGGCAGAGCCGCGAAGCGCTGGATGAAATGCGACGTTCAGGCGAAACCCCGCGCGGCGTCTTGATGTTTCGCGCGGCAGGCGCTGAACCCGTTTTATCCGTTTTTGATGTTGCCGCACACGCCAGCGTTAGTGGATGACCTTTTCCCAGGATTAACCTATCGTGACCATAGCCACAAACAAGACCCCGCGCGCATCAAAAAAATCGACGCTGGAAATTCTAGCGGCTCGCCTCGCGGAACTCGAAATCGCGCAACTCGTGCGCCGCTTCCACGAGGAAGAAGCCACGTTCATCTTTAAACACACGCTCACGCAAGAGACAGCGTATGCCTCCTTGTTGAAACAATCGCGGCGTGAGATTCATCACGCTGTCGCACAGGCATATGAAGAGGAATTTGGTAACCGCTGTCTTGACGATTACGCCGCAATTCTCGCGCAACACTATTTCGAGGCAGGCGTGGACGCCAAAACCTTTGAATATGCCAACCGCGCGGGCCACATCGCCATGCAGACCTATGCCTGCACCGAAGCCGTTATGCATTTCACGCGCGCGATTGATGCGGCACAACGCCTCGAGCCGCAACACATGGGAAGCGATCACGATGCCAGGTCATCCTTGACCGATTGCTATTTGCATCGCGGACGCGCGTTTGAAATGACAGGTCAATTTCAAAAAGCTGTGCAGAATTACGAAGAGTTGGAATCCATCGCGCACGAGCGCAACGACCGCGCAATGCAACTCGCCGCGCTCGTTGCGCTTGCCACGATTCATTCAACCCCCACCGCGATTTCTGATCCTGAACACGCGCGTTCGCTCTCGAACCTCGCGCTGGAGCTTGCCCGTGAAATTGGAGACCGCAAAACGGAATCGCGCGTGCTGTGGAATTTGATGCTGTTGAGCACTCTGCTCAGCGAGATGCCGCGCTCCATCGACTACGCCGAGCAATCGCTGGCGATTTCGCGCGACCTGGGTTTGCGTGAACAGACCGCCCTCACCTTGAATGACCTGTCGCGCCCGTATATGACTTTGCGCCAATTCGACCGCGCCCACGCCGCAATACAAGAAGCGCTGGAATATTTTCGCGAGACGAACAATCAACCCATGATGGCAGATTGCCTAGGACGGTTTGCCGCGATGAATCTGGCGCTGGGTCGATTCGATGAATTGTTGCACGCCGCCCAGTCGGCGCAAAAAATCAGCGCGTCCATCGGCAACCTCTGGGGACAATCCTTTAGCCGCATGTTTGCGGGATTGGTCTATTTCGAGCGCGGCGAAATTTCGAGCGCAATTGAAACGATGCGCGAGTGCGTTCGCTTTGCAGAACAATCTGGGTTTTCGATTCCTCAAGTGCAAATTTGTTCTGAACTGGCATCCCTCTACGGAGCAATGGGAGACGTAACCCAAGGAATCGAACGAGCGAAGACGGCGCATACGGTGGCGATAGAGCGTCTGCCTCATTTTGAATCGAAACCATGCGCCGCGCTCGCGCGGCTCTATGTGTTGAAGGGCGATTTGGTCCAAGCCGAGGCGAATTTGAAAAAAGGTTATGCGACATTGAAAGACGATTTTGCTCAACAGGTAGCAAATCAACTGCCCCTCGCGGAGATTGAGATCGCGCTGGCAAAGAAGGATTACGCTCGCGCAATCCAAACCGCCGACGAATCTTTCGACCACTTTGACAAAATGGGCTTTCATATATATCGCTCGCACGTGCTGTATCTCAAAGCCACGGCGTTACGCTTGCTCGGAAATGAGAATGCCGCATACCCGGTTTTTCAGCAAGCCAAGAGCGAAGCGGAGCAAATTGGATCGCGCTGGATACTGTGGCAAATTCACGCCGCTTTGGGCGAACGTGACCAAGCCCGCGATGTGATTGGATTCATCGCCGCGCATACGCCCCCAGGTTTGCGCGAATCGTTTTTGAATTTGCCAGATGTGCGCGCAGTAATGAATCCACAATGAATCTTGACACACAACTCACGCAACTCGAAACCGCGCAACTCGTTCGTCGGCTTGTCGAAGAAGACGCGACGTACATGTTCAAACACGCCTTGACCCAGGATGCGGCATATGAATCGTTGTTGTTGAAACAACGGCGCGAGATTCATCGCCGCATCGCGCAAACGATTGAAGTATTGTACGCGAATCGCTTGGATGAGTTCGCGGCGCAACTCGCGCAACATTACGCGCAAGCCGGGGACGACGCTAAGACACTGGACTATTCCATTCGCGCGGGCGATGTCGCGGCGCGCGCGTATGCCTATCGCGAAGCGCGCGCGAGTTACACCCTAGCGCTCGACGCGCTGACGCGTCTGCCCGACACGGTCGAACATCGTCGCCATCGCATCGATACGTTGACCAAGCACGTCGGCGCATCGCTTACGGCGGCAAGCCCCGAGACAAACGCCGCGCAACTGGCTCAAGCCGAAACGCTCTTGCGCGCATTGCCTGCCGCATCGACTCCGGCAGAAATGTCGCCCGCCGATCAACAACGCTTGGCGCGCGTCCACTATTGGTTAGGATTGGTAAGCTATTACGCGAATCAGCCGCAAGACGCGATCCAACATTTTCAGCAAGTGCTGGCTATCGCGCGCGGACCGAACGGCGATCCCGATCTGTTGCCGATTCCATCCGTCGTCATTGGACGCGTCAATGTGATTCAAGGATATTTCAATCGCGCCGAGGCACTCTTAGCTCCGGCGATTGAACGACTGGAACGCAGTGCGAATTGGGACATCTGGACGATGGCATTGTGTTTCCTGGGTCAAGCCCTGGCGGGACGCGGCAACTATCAAGCCGGTGTCGCAGCGGTGGAGCGCGCCTTGGCGCGCGCAAAGCAAGTCAACGATCAGCATAGTTTGGCATTATGCCACGCCTCGCTTTCGATCGTTCATTTGATTGGCGGCGATATACCGCAGATGTTGCAAGAGGGTCGCGCGTGTGTCGAGGTGGCGGAACCCTTGGGCGACCGAACTTTTGTTTATTGCGGCTTGGGTTTTCAAAGTTGGGCACAGAGTCGCATGGGATTAATTGCCGCTGCGATCGTGACCATGGATCAAGTCAATGACTTGCTCGTTGCGCTTGGTGGACACCTGGTCCTGACCGACTTGTTTAGTGCGGCGAGTGCGGAAATCGCGCTCAAGGCGGGACAAATTGCGGAAGCAATAAATCTTGCTGAAAAAACAGCCACTTCGTCCCAGGTTGTGAACAACATCTTTGCGCAAGGTCTTGCCCATAGAGTGTGGGGGCAAGCCCTCGCGGCGCGCAATGAATGGAATGAGTCGCACGACCATTTCGTCGAGAGTTTGCGTTTGTTGGAAGAGGGCGATGCGCGTCTCGAAGCCGCGCGGACGCATTTTGCGTGGGGCAACGCATTACGCTCGAGCGGAAAAATCGACCAAGCCCGCGCGCAGTTCGACCAAGCCGCCGCGCAGTTCGAGACATCGGGATTAGCGCGCGAGTTAGCAGAGGCGCGCAAGATGGTGAGTGAGGCAAACAATGTCCGCTAAGGATACTGGCTTTCAACCGAACCTAGGAGGCACGCTCACCCAACTCGAAACCGCGCAACTCGTGCGCCGACTGGGTGAAGAAGCGATGTACATGTTCAGGCACGCGCTGACCCAGGATGCGACCTATCAATCGCTGTTGCTCAAGCAACGGCGCGAGATGCATCTCCAAGTGGCGCAAGCGTACGAAGAGTTGTTCGCCCATCGACTGGACGAATTTGCCCCCGTGCTCGGATTGCATTTCGCGCTGGCAGGCGAACGCGACAAAGCCGTGTTCTATTTGCGTCAAGCCGCCAAGTTTCAAATGACGCGCTATGCTTATGCCGAGGTGACGCAGAATCTTGAACTGGCGCTGACTCTTTTCAAACCCGAGGAAGTGAATGGTATTTTTCTCGTCCTCTTGGAAGAATCGGGCGATGCGTATCGGTTTTGCCGGGACAGCGCGCGCGCGATTGCGCATTACCAACAGGCGCTGGCTGTGTGGAATAAAGTGGATGGCGCGGAGCGATTGACCAAGGTGCGACTCCATCGCAAGATCATTCAGGTTACCGTGGATTTCATGTTTACGGTGAAAATGGCGGTGGAGCATGGAAATTCGATCGTGAGCACAGCGCGAGAAGAATTAAAGGTCGAACTCGAATTACTCGCGGGCGCATCGCCCGATCCCGAAATCGTTCAAGCGCTGGGCGCGCTTTCGATCTATGCATTGCGGATCCAATCACCGCCCGACTGGGACGCCGCCATGCGGTTCGCGCAAGAAGCGGTGACGATGGCGGAGAGCTTGGCGGCTCCCGTGATTTTATCGAGCGCCTTGGACGCGTTGGCAAATATTTACGATGCGCGCAACCGTCTGCGCGAGCATTTGCAAATGGCTTCACGCCGCCTCGCACTGACCCAGTCGTTGGGATTCGACGACCTGCGCGAAAAAATCGATGCGTTGCGCGGAATCGGCATGGCGCAAATGTACATCGGCGAATACCAAGTGGCGTTGCCTTTTCTCCGCGAGGCGGAATCGCTTGCCGAAAAAATTCAGGCGCACGAACTGCATACTTATGCGACGGCTCTGCAAGCCCAGTGTTTGTTTCGATTGGATCGTTGGGACGACGTGCTTGAACTCGAAAAAAAATGGCGCACGCTCGAACAGCAATATTCGCGGGAACAAGTCGGCGTCACCTGATTTTCCGTCGCGCTCAGCGCGAGTATCCACGCGTTGCGTGGTGAACGTCAACAAGCCCAATCCTATCGCGATGAATCTTTCAACTTTATGATTCAGACTCGCGGCGGAATCCAGAGCTGGCGCAGGAATCAACATTATTGACGCGCGTTGCCATTAATGGCAGAGGGCGAGTTCGCTCTCGTGAAGGAATATCTCGAAACGTCAATCCAAAAATGGACCATGCCCCTCAAGTGGGGATCGAATCCGCACGAACACGATTTGTATTCGATGTTGGCGGACGTTGGCGCGCGGCAACACGATGTAGCCGCGATTCGTCACTATGCGCCGCTGGCGGAAGAGCTGGCAGTCCGCGACGATCACAAACTTTATCGGGCGATGGCGCACCGCGCGCTGGCAGTAGCGCATCGTTTAACGGGCGAATACAACGACGCGGCGACACGTTTGAATCGCGCGCTGGAATTGTTTGAGCCGCTCGGAACGCGCTGGCAAATTGGTCGAACGTTGTTCGAATGGGGCGAGTTGGAAGATGCGCGCGGCAATAGCGCAAGCGCACACGATTATTTTTCCCGCGCGCTCGTCGAGTTCGATGCAATGCGCGCGGTGATCGATTCTGCCAAGACGCACGCGCGAATTCAGAATATATCATGATGAACCTGGCAACTCAACTCACTCAACTCGAAACCGCGCAACTCGTGCGGCGCGTCGGCGAAGAAGAAGCGACGTATATGTTCAAGCACGTCTTGACCCAGGATGCGGCGTACCATTCGCTCTTGGTCAAACAACGCCGCGAGATTCATCGCCGCGTCGCGCAAGCGTACGAAGCCGAGTACGGCAATACATGTCTCGACGATTATGCGGGCATTCTCGCGAAACACTATCTCGAAGCAGGCGACGACAAACAAGCACTCATCTATGCGATGCGCGCAGGCGATCTGGCGGCGCGCGTGTATGCCAACACAGAAGCGATTGCGTTTTATTCTCAAGCACTTGACGCCACAAAACGAAACAGTGCCACGACTGCCCAATTGATTCATCTCTACGCCGCGCGCGGACGCGCTTACGAACTTGCAGATGACTACGTTCGCGCGGTTGAAAACTATCGGGAGATGCAAACTTTTGCTCAATCGCGAAGTGATCGCGCGCTTGAACTTGAATCGCTGATGTTACAAGGCACGGCGTATGCCACCGGCTTGGGTGATGTGCGCAATCCGATCAAGGCGCAGGAGTTTGTGATGCAAGCGCTCGCGCTGGCAAACGAACTGAGTGATCGCAAAGCACAAGCACACATTTATTGGAACTTGCTTCTCAACAATCGGTTTGGTAACGAAGGTCCCTTCAAAGCCATAGAGTACGGCGAAAAATCGTTGGCGCTGGCGCGCGAACTGGGTCTGACAGAACAAATCGCGCTCACACTCAAAGACCTAGCCCCAGCGTGGGCCGATGAACGAATGCAAGTAGTTGCTGGACGTTGATCCCATTTTTGTTTTTAGCAGTCAACGATGTCAAGCGCTAATATAAGGATTTACGCCAAAAGCGTGCCTCCATTACGATTCGCGAACTCAAACCCATCAATATTATAGGGAACAAAAATGGTATGCTCCGAGAGTAAGAAAACGGATTCGTTCATCGGCCCAGGATATGGCGCAAGCCAAGGCGAATCTAGCTGAAAGCGAGTCATTGGCGGGCGAAGTAGGCGGTCAGTGGCCCCCCTTCTGGTTCCTGTTTGCATCCGCGCGGCTTGCCGGAATGATGGGCGATGTCGAAAAAGCGCGCGTGCAATACAGACAGAGCGCAGACGCCGCGCGAAAAATGGGCAACCTGCGAATAGTCTATTCCTGCAACAGCGAGATAGCACACCTTTTGCGCAAGCACGGCAAAATCGACGAGGCGCTTGAAATATATCTTCAAGTCCTACCCAGATGGAAAGAACTGGGTCATCGTGCGGCTGTAGCGCACGAACTGGAATGTATCGCCTTCATTCTCATTCAAAAGAGCCAGCCCGAGCGAGCCGTGACGCTGCTCGGCGCAGCGGAAGCGTTGCGCCAACTGATCGATTCAACAATGACTCCGCCGGAACGCACTGATTACGAACGGGTCGTCTCGGAACTGCGCGCAAACGTGAACGAAAACACATTCAAACAATTATGGGACGCGGGTCGGGCAATGAACATGGATCAAGCCGTCGAGTATGCGCTGAAGGAGAGCAATGAGCAATCTGAAACTTCGTGATGCGCGCGAAGCAGATCATGATATTATCCAAGCCGTAACACTCGCGGCGTATGAACAATACGCTGCCGTGATGGGCGAAATGTGGAAATTTTATCGAGAAAATATTCTGGAGACGCTCGCCAACGTCAAGCCCGCCGAACAAATCGTCGCCGAGACAAATGATGGCGTCGTTGGGACTGTTTTGCTGTTTCCTGCGGGAACCCAGGTTCGTGCGCCTGAGGGAACGTCAATCACTTTGGCTTTGCCAGAGATTCGGTTGCTGGCTGTCCTTCCCACCGCGCGTGGACAAGGGATTGGGCGGGCACTCGCAAAAGAATGCATTCGCCGCGCGCGTCAGTCGGGTGTCCCTGCCATCACCTTGCACACGACCGATATGATGAACATCGCTATGCGGATGTACGAGCGCATGGGTTTTGTCCGAGTGCCCCCGCTTGACTTTTCTCCCGCCGAGGGCGTGGTGATCAAGGGCTACCGTTTCGATTTGAACAACCTGGTTGAATGATTTCGCATCATAGTTGCGCCGTGAGGAATTCACGACACGCCGCGCGCTTGACCGTTGAGGATTAACGCCCGTGAATCTTTCTGCTACATTTCTTTCGAATCTAACTCTCGCCATCGGACTCGGACTGGGTGTTGCCGTTCTCTTGTGGTTGTTGCGCCGCTTTGCCTTCGCGCAACGCATTCGTCTATCGCTGATGGGCGTGGTGATCGGGCTGGGAGTGTACTGGGTCTTGCAGGGCGCAAATTATTCAAGCGACGACCCCGCTGTAAAAATCGTCATTGTGTTGATCGCTCTGCTCGCGACGAATGCCGTTCTGCAATTGATCGATGCGATGCTGTGGCGCTATTTGCTGGGTCGCCAACGCAACATCGTCATTCCGCGTCTCCTCGTCGATTTGTTCAATGCAATCGCGCTGATCGCCGTCGCGCTCGTGTTGCTCAATCGCGTTTTCGATGTCGACTTGAACGCCGTGTTGGTCACGTCGACGGTCGCCTCGGCGGTCATCGGTCTCGCGGTGCAAGACACCCTGGGGAATGTGATCTCGGGTCTGGCGCTGCAACTGGATCGACCGTTTCAAGTGGGGAATTGGATTCGGGTCAACGATCAAGAGGGCGAGATCATCCAAATGAATTGGCGCACGGTGACATTGCAAAGCATCGATCATCATCTTATCGTGATTGCCAATTCCAACATGGCGCGGAACGATATCGTCAATTATTCTCGCCCGAGCACGCAACAACGTCTGCGCGTTTCGATTGGTTTATCGTACACCGATCCACCCGGCGAAGTGCGGCGCGTATTGTTGCGCGCGGTAGGTCAAGCGGAAGGCGTTTGCGCGGAACCCCCACCCGAAGTGTTGATTCGAGAGTATGGCGAATCCGCCATCGCATACGACGCGCATTACTGGGTCGATGATTACGCGCGCCATCAGCACGTCCGCGATGCGGTGCTCACGCGCATCTGGTACGCGCTCCAACGCGAAGGCATGTCGATTCCATTTCCAATTCGCGATGTCAACGTTCGACAAATTCCAGAAGATTACGCGCTGCAAACGCAAGAACATCGTCGCCAACAAGTTTTCATACAATTGCGTCCGCTCGCCGTGTTTGCGCCGCTCAGCGACGAGCAGATCGAGCTCTTGGCGCGCAAAGCGAGCAGTCATCGTTACACCGCCGGAGAGTATCTCGTCCGCCAAGGCGAGGTGGGCGATTCGCTTTTCGTCATCAAGTCAGGACGAGCGCGCGTCGATGTGCAAGGAACCAATGGACACGTCACAACCGTCGCCTCGCGCGGACCGAATGATTTTTTCGGCGAGATGAGTTTGCTCACTGGGGAACGCCGCTCCGCGTCGGTGATCGCCGAAACAGAAACCGAAGTCATCATCGTGGGCAAAGAGTCCATCGCTGAAGTGTTGAGCGAGGATTTGGACCGCTTGGAAGCATTATCGAAAGCGGTCGAAGCGCGTCTGCAAGAATCGGCGGCAAAGATCGCGGCATCGGCAGGGAAACAAGACGATCATTCCGCTCTGCCAACCACCCATCTGCTGACACGCATTCAGAATTTCCTGGGAATCAATCGATAGAATCATCTTCGATTAAGACGCCGCAAATCTTTTTGATTGCGGCGTTTTTGTTTTTTCATTGTGTGCTATAATCGAATCAAACTATCGAGGAGCATGGATGAGCATGAAGTACGATTTTGATCGCGTGATCGAACGGCACGGCACCGATTCGATCAAGTGGAAAACTTTTGCCGAGGACGTTCTGCCGATGTGGGTAGCCGATATGGATTTTGAATCGCCGCCCCAGGTTGTCGACGCGTTGGTTCAGCGCGCACAGCAAGGCGTCTATGGCTATCCCGAACGGCCCGCCTCGTACTATGCAGCGATGATCGATTGGATGCGCGCGCGGCATGGCTGGGACATCAAGCGCGAATGGCTGGCGCACAGCCCCGGCGTCGTCACCGCGCTCAACCTCGCCGTGAACGCGTTCACGCAACCGGGCGACAGGATCATCGTCCAGCCGCCGGTCTATTTTCCATTCTTTCCCATCATCAGGAACAATGGACGCCAAGTCATCTTCAATCCGTTGCGCGAAGAGAATGGTTATTATCGGATGGATTTGGCGGATTTGGAAAAACATATCGACAGCCGCACCAAGGCGGTGATGCTGTGCAGTCCGCACAATCCCGTTGGGCGCGTATGGACAAAAGAGGAATTGTCCGCGCTCGCCGAAATTTGCGTTCGCAAAAATGTTTTGATTTTTTCCGACGAGATTCATTCCGACTTGGTTTTGAATCGGCACAAGCACACGCCGTTGGCGACCATTGCGTCAGAGGTTGCAGACATCACCGTAACGCTGATTGCGCCAAGCAAAACCTTCAACATTCCTGGGTTGTTTACCTCCGCGCTCATCATCCCCAATCCGAAACTGCACACGCTGTTCAATCACCTGCTGGAGAACATGTCGCTGAACCACAGTAATATTTTTGGCATGGTCGGACTCGAAGCCGCGTTTCGGCACGGTGGGGAATGGCTCGATCAATTGCTTGTCTATCTGCAAGGCAATATCGATTACACGCTCCAATTTTTCAAGGAGCGCGTTCCGCAAATCAAGGTGACATGTCCCGAAGGCACATACTTGCTCTGGCTCGATTGTCGTGCGCTGGGATTGTCGCACGATGCGTTACGCGATTTGTTCATCAAGCAAGCCAAGGTCGGACTGAATGAGGGCCACACCTTTGGCGTTGGCGGCGAAGGATTTATGCGAATGAATATCGGTTGTCCGCGCTCAGTTCTACAAGAAGGACTGGAACGCATCGAACGCGCGGTAAAGAGTTTGTAAATTTTTACCGCAAAGACGCAAAGGGCGCGAAGAAATTTACTTAACCTTTGCGTTCTTGGCGTCTTTGCGGTTTAGAATAAAATGATTTCAGATCAATCGCTCTCCCGCCTCCTCTCTGATTGGAATATCGATCACTCGATTGCGCCGAACATTGCCGCGCGCAAAACGATTGCCGCGCGCGCCGCACAAACCGTCGCGTTCCCCGATTCTTTGCATCCCGCGCTGATCGAATCGCTCCGCGCGCGCGGCATCGCTTCGCTCTACACGCATCAAGCGACGGCGTGGCAACAAGTGCGCGACGGTCATCACTTTGTCGTCGTCACTGGTACCGCAAGTGGCAAAACGCTGTGCTACAACCTGCCCGTGCTGGATCGACTTCTCCGCGACGATAAAGCGCGCGCGTTGTACTTGTTTCCGACGAAAGCGCTGGCACAAGACCAGATCGCAAACCTAAAGTCTCAAGTTTCAGGTTACAAGTTTCAGGAAGACGGCATCCGTTCTTCGCCTCGCGCCTCTCGCCACTCGGCGCTTTCCTTTGCATCTTACGACGGTGACACCCCTCAACACCTCCGCTCCTCCATCCGCAAATCCGCCCGCCTCATCGTTTCAAATCCCGATATGGTGCATACGGGCATTCTGCCGCACCACGCAATCTGGTCGGAATTTTTTCGTGACTTGCGCTTTGTCGTCATCGACGAGATGCACGCCTATCGTGGCGTATTTGGCTCGCACGTCGCGAATGTCATCCGTCGCTTGAAACGCATCGCAAATTTTTACGGCGCGTCGCCGCAATTCATTCTCACCTCCGCGACAATTGCGAACCCCGTCGAGCTTGCTGAACGATTGATCGAAGAATCGGTGACGCTTGTCGACGACGACGGCGCGGCAAAAGGTGAAAAACATTTCATCGTCTACAATCCGCCGATTGTCGATCACAAACTGGGGCTGCGTCGCAGTTCGATGCTCGAAAGCGTTCGGCTGACCCAGGAATTGCTCAAACGCAACGTGCAGACGATTGTCTTTGCGCGCTCGCGGCGGTCCGTCGAGTTGCTGCTGAAAGACTTGCGCTCCCACACCTCCACACTCCCACGCTCAGGGTATGGGGGTACGGGAGTGTGGGAGAGTATGCGGGGTTATCGCAGCGGGTATTTGCCCACCCAGCGTCGCGAAATCGAAAAGGGCTTGCGCGATGGAACGGTGCGCGCGGTGGTCGCGACAAATGCGCTCGAACTGGGAATCGACATTGGTGGAATGGGCGCGGCAGTGCTCGTCGGTTATCCTGGGACAATTGCGGCGACCTGGCAACAAGCCGGTCGCGCCGGGCGCGGCGATGATACATCGCTGGCTGTCCTCGTCGCATCCGCCGACCCGCTCGATCAATTCCTTGCGCGCCATCCCGATTATTTTTTTGGTCGTTCGCCCGAAAGCGCACTCATCAATCCTGACAATTTGTTGATTCTCCTCGCGCATTTGCGTTGCGCCGCATTCGAGTTGCCGTTCAAGCAAGGCGAAAACTTCGGGCGCGTCAACAGTTCCCAGGTTCTCGAATTTCTCCAGTTCCTCGTCGAATCGGGCGTCATTCATCAATCGGGCGACAAGTTTTTCTGGATGTCCGATCAATATCCTGCCGACGCGATTTCGCTCCGCAGCGCATCGGCGCAGACAGTGGCACTGCAAGTTGCCGATGTCATTGCGAGCGGAGCGAAACAATCTCCGACTGACGAATTGGACGCGAACGCGGCTTCGTCGTACAAATCGCTCCTCGCAATGACAGGGCGCATCATCGGTAACGTCGATCTTGAGAGCGCGTATTGGATGGTGCATCCCGAAGCGATTTATTTGCACGAAGGACAATCGTTCGTCGTCGGCGAACTCGATATGGAGCACGGCATTGCGCGGCTCGTGCCGACCGACGCCGATTACTATACCGAGCCGCGGCGCGAGATCCAGGTTCAATTGCTCGATGAGATTGCAAAAGCCGATACGCGCGGCGCGACCAAAGCGCACGGCGAGCTCGCGGTAACGACCCAGGTCACTGGCTACAAAAAGATCAGATGGTTCACGCACGAAAATTTGGGCGAGGGCGTCGTCTCGCTTCCG
>Ga0334722_10003462_pt1 | contig 16974 bp, 8 predicted proteins | sample C3_bottom_MG_FD_207210 | JGI IMG/M metagenome (GOLD analysis project Ga0334722, IMG submission 207210) | Sediment microbial communities from Yellowstone Lake, YNP, Wyoming, USA - C3_bottom | ecosystem: Environmental > Aquatic > Freshwater > Lake > Sediment | place: USA: Wyoming | collected...
CCGGCGGCTTGGCGCATCGCCGTCGAGGCCTGGCTGAGAATGAAAGGGTTTATAACCGTCAGCATCAATGGGAAAGTGTCACCCAATTTTCTCTGAATTTTTTATCATAAACTGCTAGCGTGCACACGGTGACAATAACCAAAGAAAAGAGTTTGCACAAATACAAGGTCTGAACAGTTCATTCTTTGAACACAGCATAATGGAAATGCTGACGGGACTGGAATCCATCTCAACAGTAAAAGCGCTTCAGATTGCCAATAAAACAGGTGTGCTGATTTATAAAATATCATCAACAAATATCAATTCGGTTCTCCCACTGCTCAACGTATCGCAAGAAGTAAAAAACGAGATACAGAATGCCATCAATGCGGGCAAAGAAGTAACAATTTCAAGAGATAAGGTCCAGTTTAACTCTTGGAGCGGAGTTGGCTATATTGTAAGAGACTTCGATGGTGCTGGTGCATATATGATTTCCAGCGGAACAGCTGGCACCGATACGACACAACCTGTATCTGGATGTATATTAGGATTATTGTCGGGTCGCACTGCTGCGCTTGCTGAAGGAAAACCAGCTAATTCATGGTTGAGTAAAGAGGATATGGAATTATATGATAAGGATCTAGAATTTATGATAGACATCGGCAATATGCTTCTTGGCAAAGGATATATTCCCAAAGTAGAAAAAACATTCACCAGACAGCAACTCATTGAATTTGCAAATAATAAGAAAAATTGGATATTTTATTATAGTGGGCATGGCGGTGGTAATACTGCAGAAAGCTATATGGCTCCGCTGCCTCCAGTGTTAGGGGTGGGAGGTGGTGAATTTGTTGATCCACCTGATGTGCATGCTGATATGCACATTGTATTTTTGAATTCATGCGACAGCGCAAGTAGTCTCGGGTTTGTTAACGCTTTCGGTATTGATCAAAAATATCAGGAGGGAACGCGAGATGAAATTTTTTTAGGTTGGCGTGATACTGTCAATTGGGAAGAAACAAGTAGATTTGGTTTAGAATGGTGGAAAAATATGTATGCGGGGATGACTGCAGAGGAAGCCGTGCTAAGTGCGGATTTATCAACTGAGGCAGTTTATGAAGATTATGGAGATCTTAAATCAGTGTTAGTCAGGCAAGGTAACTTGAATGCCAAGTTATATTGAAGGAGAATAATGTGAAAAGACATAAGTTAATAACACTATTACTGGCACTGTGGATTAACCTATTGTTGTTAACTGGAATGGCATTTGGTTGCAATTTAACTGATGCTGAAGCTATCACTTCAGCATCAAACTTTTGCAAAACGATGGGAATATCTTTCCCGAAGGACCCTTGGGTGTTAAGAGTTAACAGCTCTTCCGGATACGATAACTCTGAGACTAAGGAAATTGCTTATGGCGAACGAGGTGATTTCAAAGGGTTTATTTCGGTTAGTTGTGACGATAAGGAAGTCTACTCATATATTAATTTTGATCTTAGAAATATTGTGCGGAAAAAATATAAAATATCTTCAGTAACAACAGAGCCTCGCAACTGGCCTTCGTTCCTTTCTGAAAGTAAGGCAAAAAAAATAGTATTTTCCATAGCTAATAAGATAGGATTGCCGCCTGATGTTAAATTTATTCAATTCGTTCTGGATAAAGAAAGTGGTTATTGGGGTGCGTATTGGCATAGACAATACAATGGATACCTTTACGAAAAAGACCGGATACGTATTGAAATCATGGCCGTAGATGGCGAATTTTATTCCTATAGTAAAATATATCATGGTAGCCCTTGCCCAACTGATGTAAAAGTAAAAAAGGAAAACGCGATTGAAGAAGGCTGGCAACAAATTTATCGGCTTTTTAAAGAAGTTAACTGGAATATGGAAAAACCAGGCTACGAAATTCAATCAACAGAGTTAAAAATAATTCAACCAAATACGTTAGACGGTCAGATAACCACATACCACAACACTGAATCACGGCTTGCATGGGTTGTGGTTTATGGTCTAAAGACAAAACCGGATCGCAGTAAGCTGGCAAAAGTAGCTTATCTGCAACGCATAACAATCAAAATAGATGCTGCTACAAAGAAATTTATAGGTGGTGATTTTACGCAATAATAAAATGAACTGTGTTGAGGTGACGCATGAACAGAAAAGCTATGATTCTCACGGTTGTGTTCATTTATTTGATCGTATTTACTCCTTTCGCATACTCACAGACCGAAGCGATAACGGCTGGCCTCCACTGGCTTAATATTAGCCAGAATCAGGATGGTGGGTGGGATAGCTTAACCGCAACAACCACCGGTTATTTTGCGACAGCATCGGTGTTGAATTCCTTTGAGGCTTTGAATGTGACATCACAACAATATACGAGCGGTCTTGCTTGGCTACAAAATCAATCATTTGATACTATGAGTACAACATATTTAGCGCCGGAAATATCCGTTCTTGCGAACGCAGGCATATCCATATCGTCAAATGTGAACGCGCTTCTATCGTACAGAAATTTAGATAGCGGTTGGGGCGGCTATATAAAGTATTCGAGCACCACCTTTCATACAGCTTTTGCGCTTCAAGCCCTCAAGGCAGCAAAGTATTCCGACACCGCAATTCTATATCAAGCTATCAACTTCCTTATTATAAATCAAAACAACGACGGCGGTTGGGGGTTCCGATCTGCAAGTGGCGCGATATCGGCTGATTCGAGCAATGCATATGTGACCGCGCTTGTGCTACGGGCTTTGTCTTCATACAATTCATTATTTCTGCTTCAAAACCCCATTAACAAAGCATCATCTTATCTCCTCTCCAAACAAAACATCGACGGCTGTTTCGACTCCAGTCCGTCTAATGTTTATGAAACAGCATTGTCCGTAATGTCGTTGATCGAAAGCGGCAATGTGAATACGCAGGCGATTTTGAACGGGCTAAATTATCTCAATTCTACTCAACTTGATGACGGCTCCTGGAACGATGATCCCTACTCCACAGCACTTGCTCTTCAGGCATTGGCAGCGGCCCGGCCAAACCTTACCGTTTCCACCATCACCGAATCCAAACCTATGCCCCGGGAAGGTGAGGAAACAACGATCACGGCAACAGTCAAGAATAGCGGTTTCGACACTGCATCCAGCATCATCGCCCGCCTCTACCTCGGCGATCCATCAACCGGTGGAGTCCAAATCGGAACTGATCAGCTTATACCATCTCTCACTCCGAACGCATCAACTCCGATCTCCGTGACTGCCGCATTCACCGGCACAGGCAATAAGACTATCTTCGTTGTCGTTGACCCTGACAATCTTATCTCCGAAACCTCCAAAAGCGATAACAAAATTTCCACGCGCATCTGGGTCGCCACCGCCCCTGACCTCGCAATATTCTCAGAAGACCTCAAACCCTCGACATATACCCCATCATCCGGAACAGCCTTCACCCTCGAATACAAAGTCCGCAACCTCGGCGAAAGCGCTGCCGATGCATTTACTGTGAGCCTTTATGACGGAGACCCTTCGACAAACTCAGGGCATTTGCTTACAACAGCAAATGTCTCCGGCCTCCTCGGCATGGAATCACGTTCACTCTCTTTCGGTGTGACCCTGTCAGGACGCGGGGCGCATACGCTTTATCTCATGGCCGACTCCGGAAATCAGATCGTTGAACTATCCGAGACAAACAACACCGGCACTGTCACCATTCAGGTGGACGGAGCGCAGGGGATGGCGGACCTTGTCATAACCTCATCCGACATCACGCTCACGCCATCCAGGCCCCATGCAGGCGATTCAGTCCAGATCAGCGCTAAAGTCAGGAACCAAGGCACCGAAGCCGCGAGCACTTTCACCGTAGAAATATTCGACGGCGCTCCTGAATCAGGCGGAACGCTTATTCGTTCGCAGATAGTTTCAATTGCCTCAGGAACCAATCAAACAATTTCAGCCAACTGGACTATCACCTCAGGCATCCACGATATTTACGTTATCGCGGACAGGATGAACAGCATTGTCGAATCCGATGAAAATAACAACGTTGCCTTCACCCGTATCATGGCGGATATGGTGGATATTTCCATATCAGCAACGGATCTTGTCTTCACCCCCAGCCATCCCGTAAACAACGATACTGTGGTCCTTTCCATCACCGCGCATAATACCGGCATCAAACAAACAGGCGCATTCAACCTCGCGCTCTATGACGGCGATCCTGCTGCGGGCGGGGCATTGCTCCAAACATTCCCAATAAACAATATCGCCGCAGACAATAAATCAACGGTCAGCTACACCTTCTTCGCAATCCCCTGGACGTACCGCTTCTATGTCATAGCGGACACAGAGAACGTCGTCACCGAGATGTACGAAGACAACAACCTCGCCATCCGCTCGCTTAAAGTAAAAGCCCCGGGTGAAATCCTCGGTCCAGACCTCGTGCCGATCAGTATTGATCTTACTTCCGTTGCTACCGACCCCTTGACCCTGGCAATCTCCGGCAAAGCGCACGTGAACTTCCAGAACAAAGGCGACGACAAGATCACGTCCTCCTTTAATGTGGTTCTCTTCGAGGACACAGACCTTGACGGCAGATATACTCCCGGTCTGGACAACATCCTGAGCAGCGGTATCGGTACGAGAGCCATATTCGATGAAGGTTCCTTTCCCGAGAGCGTTCTGCTTATTACTGCTGCGTATTCCCCTGCACTATATATAGAAGGAAGCGTCTATTTGATCGAGCACGACGGGAAAATCAAATGGGGGCCGGTGTATCTGAAAGACCTTTCGCCCGACTTTCGAACCATTACATACGCAAATGCCGACATTATGGCGAACCATGATATAGACGGAGAACCGCTGATCATTATCCGCATACATAACAAAGCCCTGGCGCTGGATAAGGATGGGTATCTGAAACAGTCGCAGCCCAGCGACAAACAATGAAACGAGCGTGAATCGAGATGCACAGAGAGGTCAAACTACAGCCTTAGCTCATCGATAGCTGCAATTACGATCACCCGAAGTACCCGGCTCGGGTGATTTTCAGGGTATTGACCGCAGAGTCAAACAATGATACAAAGATGCACCTTGATATCGTGCAGACCTACCTGTCACTTCTGACAGGTGACAAGAAGAGTGGATCGTGCTACTGTGACTCATGTATTCGCAGCAACATAACAGCGGAGGAATCATCATGCGTGTAAAAAGCTTCTATCGGTTACTTCGGAGCATAACGTATTTCGTTCTGTTTTTCTTCTGCTGGTCTTATCTCGAGTTGTTCCAGATTCCGTCGGCGTTTGCTGCAGAAAGCCGTAAGGCGATAGGCGTGAGCAGTGAGAGGGCAACGCGGACTGCCGAAAACCGGCCGCAAACGACCGGCGATAGATTTGAGAAAGCGCTTGAAGCGATACGCGAGAACATTTCTAAAGCCGGGGATAAAGCGGCCAAAGGCGAGGACGATACCCAGGAGCGGGCGGTCATCAGGGCCAAGAAATCAGAGATTGAAGCATCCGATGTTGAGTTCAAGAAGGAATTCAGTTCCACGGAAACGAAGCTTAAAGACGCGAAGCTCCCGAAGGAAATACTCGATCGTCATTATACTTTCGTAAAGCACTATGAAGATAATCTGAAAGAGCTGAGGACAAACCTCGACGGCATTGAGCAGGCAAAGACTAAGTCAGACCACAAGGCCAAAATTGAAAAAGCAAGGCTGCACCTCGAAAAGACAAGGTCCAAAACAAATCATAAGCCATTTAATCCTACCAAGCTTCCCTCGCGCACCCGTGAGATAAAGCCGATCCGCACATCATGGATCGATAAAACAATGGACTGGCTCGTTCCATCCGCAGAAGCAACCGAAGCGCCTCCAACCTCAGCAGACTTAGCCGAAACGATTGAAACACCTCAGACAATAGAAATCCGTGATTTGGCTCAAAAACTGGGCGGCACTTCCGTTTCTCTCTACGAGTATGTTCGCAACTCATTCAGTTTTGAGCCCTATGCGGGTTCAACAAAAGGCGCAATACAAACTCTTAAGGAAAAAACCGGTAATGAATGGGACCAGGCGTCTTTGTTGATCGCCTTGTATCGAGCCAGCGGAATCCCAGCGCGTTATGCTGTTGGCACCGTAGAAATCCCGATTGACAAAGCAATGAACTGGCTGGGGGTAGAAGACCCGATCATGGCAGGAACTCTGATGCTGACATTGGGAAGGGCGACCGGAATGGTCTATTCAGGCGGAAAAGTTACCGCCCTTCGGACGCAGCATGTATGGGTGCGGGCTTTTGTTCCATTCCTCTATTCCCACGGGGCAACCACCGGTCCCGGCGATATGTGGGCTGATGTAGACCCCAGCTTTAAAGGCCAGACAATTACCAAAACGCTTTCAGCAACCGGTATGCCCACATTTGACCAGACCGGATACCTGTCAACATTCCGCACAGAATCTCCTTTGGATTACTATAAAGCCCAACTCCAGACATATCTTGATATAAACAATCCAGGTTTTGTTCCTGATGCATTAGCGCCAGAGAGTGAGATCACACCTGAGCGGTTCGGAGTCCTGATTGGCCAGCCGCCATATACAATAAAGTCGGTAGTAGGCACATATTCAGAAGTCCCGGATTCATACCGTCAGAAGTTTACACTCGCGATAACGGAACAAAATAGCGGAAACAGTTTGCTTTACTACACAGCGTCCATGCCAGCGATAATCGGCAAGCGACTGACCATTTCATATGCGCCTGCCACATCAGCGGATGAAGAGATGATTGCAACCTACGGAGGTCTATATTCAACACCAGCGTATTTGTTGAAACTCAAACCGCAAATCAAAGCAGACGGTGTGATAGTTGCGTCTGGGATCGCCGGGGGCTTCGGTACGGAACAAAACTTGGAATTCGTCTTCAACACCACGATAGATTCAGGAAAGGTAGAAAACACGATCATTTCCGGAGGATACTATGCTATCGGAATGAGCACCCGATATGGCGGCACGCGTGAAAGCATACTTGAACGAACCAATCAGCTATCTACTGTAGCTGGAACGATAGATTTTAATAGCCCGGTTACACTTGACGAAAAGCTTGGCGAAATACTTTATCTTTCTGGCGTGGTCTATCACCAGAATCTTGATGCCTTGACAAAGCAGGTTGCCGCATTCTCTCAGGTGGTTGATGTCCGGGATGTTTCTGAAATTATGTACTTCATGACAGTCAAAGTCGATTCGATTTTCGGCATGCCCAAGAAAGTTACCCCCAATGGAATCACCGGTGACATGGACAGGGACCTTCATACCGTTGTCCCGGTTGATGGAGACATGAACCGTATAAAACCTTTTATGCAGCTTGTGGGCAATGGCTCGTCATTTCTGGAGCACAGCAATACAGAAAAGATTTATCAAACAGAAGCAATATCAGCGGTTAAGGCCGTTCAACTGGCTCATGATCAGGGGATCATCGTGCATACGTTAAACAGTCAAAATGTAAATACTAAATTATCTGCGCTTCAGCTTTCTTCGGATTTAGTGTCCGATATCGCAAACGCTGTCAATGCGGGGCAGGAAGTGATTGTGCCTGAGCGGAACTTGTTTCTGGGTATTTGGAGCGGTGTTGGATATCTTGTTCAAGACCCCAACAACGGGAAAGCGGCTTATCTTATTAGTGGTGGATATGGGGGCTGTGCTACAATACAAAACTATGCAATGGAAGATCTAGCCCGAGCAACGTTGTCTGAAATGGCAACACAGGCGAGAAATGCATCGATACGAATAAAGATTTGCTATCCTGGCAAAGATAATATAAGAGGCACGGCTGACGATGTCTGCTACGGTATCTACAATTTTGGAGAATTGCAAGATAATGAGTGCAACCAAGTGTATGATCAGGAATGCCGAGGGAAATATTATTATCCACACGATGATTTTGTTCAATACTTGATCGATATCAGAGAGCAGGATCCTGATGTATTTCTGACAAAGAATATTAAAGCCAGCGATTGGCAGTCTCAGGATAATGCTCCATACATGAGAGCGGGCTGGGCTATTTTATCAATCGTCGAAGTGCTGATGCAGGATTTCCATGTGAAACAGCATAATTTGAGGTCTAAAAGTGGATCAGGTTACAGAACAAGAGAAAGAAACTGGTGGCTTGCTGAGCAAAAGAACAAAAGAGTATCATATTACAGTCACCACATGGATGGAGTTGCGGCAGACATTGTTCTGAAAGAGCCCTACGACGGTTACCCAGTTCCCGCAAAATGCGAAGTGTTACCATATGCATACAATTATGTGGCAGGAAACGGTGAGACATTGCATGAAGGCACAGCAGAATCAGTTCATATAGCAAAGCCAGGGCAAAGCAATCCGCCGGATGCATGGCGATGGAGGTGTAACTAATATGACAAACAAAATTATATGTATATTTTTTGTGCTATTTATAGCTTTGATAACTCCTTGCGGGGCCGGTCAGGATTGGATGATTAAAAAGACATATGAAAGCCAACCGTTAATCAAAGCAGGCCGATTCTTTCTCTTTACCGCAGCAGATGTAAACAAAAATGGAACGAAGGAATTGATCGTCACTGACTTCGGTCATTTCGGCGATCACATTGAGGAATGGAAACAATGGGTTCCATTTCCAACGAGATACTATAACTTATATATTCTTGAATGGCAGAACGAAGCATTAAACGAAAAGATGCATAAACAATGGGACATGAACCAACCTCAAACGCGTGAGGAAAGCGATGAGTATTTTCGGGCTTATGAGGCAAGACAGATGGTGCATTGGGAAATTGGAGATCGAGTAAACGTTGAAACCATACCTCCATATTTGGGAATTGAATGGAAAAATGGAAAGTATATACTCAGGGAGCAACACGGTGGTCCACAAAAGGGGACTTTCGTGGGCAGCTGGGTTTTTCCATGGTTAAGTCTTTCATGTTATGAATCATTCCCGAGGAAAATAACATGGCCAAGGGAATGTTTAATCGGTATCCGCGATTTTTCTGGGAATAAAGAGCCAAAAATATTGACAGTATTAGAAGATAAAGTTGGTTTCAACCAATACCGTGAAACTTTACGAATCAGGAAATTTGGAGACGATTACCCAATTGAATGGGAGATGCCTTTTCCGAAAAAAATAGGCTGGTGGACAAACGGATGGGGTGGGGGCGCTCACAACGATCGTTTGAATCAGACCGCGAGTTATGGACTCGTGTTAAGTACGCAAGGGCAGATTGGTTTCTTTAATTATGATCAAGTTGCTAAACAATATAATTGGCGGCCAATTCAATCGTTTGCTGAGTATGAAGAAAACTATGACTTGCCAGAAATTTACCTGCGGGAAACGCAAAAAAAAGGAACGAAGGAATATTGGAGCTATCATCGTGTCGATCCGGTAAATCCTAAGGATCCTGATGCGTTGAATTTTATCGTCGTGCTGAGAAAGGCTGTGCTTAAGGCGGACCTTTCGAGTTTTGTCACTGAAGACATCGACTTTCCACATCATGATCACTTCTTGGGAGTAGGTCACTTTGCGGTAGAAGACATTGATGGTGATGGACTGGATGAAGTAATACTGGTGGAACAGACTGCAGGAAAGCTGTCTTTTGGTGAAGAAACGGTTTATTACAAAGATATCAAAGATTACATTCATATTTTGAAATGGAACGGTTCAAAATATCAGGACATGTGGGTGAGCCCACCTTATACCAAGAGAGGAACTAAGTTCCTGGTTGAAGACATTAAGAATATGGGAAAAAGGCAATTGGTTGTTCTGACACCATACGGCACTGTTCAGATATGGGAGAGATAATGATGAAATCAGTGAATAAACTATTGTTAAAGTGCACCTTGCCTTTAGCCATCATTGGCTTGCTATCAGTGTCTCCATTACCACTAATTGCTCAGACAACGACGGTTGGTGCTATAGCGAACGGAACTTCGTGGCTCCTTAATGCGCGCTATAGTACGGGTATTTGGGCCTTTGATACCCAGCCTGACCAGTTGGATGGTGAATTTACTGCTGACGAATTACGAAAAACATATGTGCGGGACACGATTGAAGCTGCCCAGGCGCTTCAGGTGCTGGGTATGCCCGTTGCTGAATATCAAGCGACGCTAGATTGGCTGGAGTTTACTCGGTTTAATTTGGCAGGCCAGCATGCTCAGAAACTACAAATACTTTCAAAAGCTGGTAGTGAGGTTTCACAGATTACTACTACGCTTTTGGAATATCGTAACTCAGATGGTGGCTTTGTAAGCGCGAAAGGATATACCATCAGCTCCGCCTTCGACACCGCCCACACACTTCAAGCCCTTAAGGCAGCAAATTATTCAGATATCGCAGCACTATATCAGGCGATCAACTTTCTCACCACGAACCAGAACTCAGATGGCGGCTGGTCGATCATCTCAAACGGTCAGAGTAATGTATGCGTTACGGCAACGGCGCTACGTGCTTTGTCTTCATACAATTCATTATTCCTGCTTCAAGATCCCATCAATAAGGCATCAGCCTATCTCCTCACCAAACAAAACCCAGACGGCGGATTCGCCACATCGACAATCTCAGGACAGGGTTCCAGCCAATCCAATATATATGAAACAGCTTTATCCATAATGTCGTTGATCGAAAGCGGCGCAAATAACATCTCAACAGTCGTATCCAACTGCGTCGGGTATCTTACTGTGAATCAATTATCCAATGGCAGTTGGAATGATGACCCTTACTCTACTGCGCTCGCGTTGCGTGCGCTTGCAAGCGCACGTGCGAACCTTTCTATCTCCTCGGGTGATATTTCGTTGTCAAAGCCTATGCCGCAGGCAAACGAATCTGTCACCATTAGCGCAACGGTTCATAATATCGGATACGACACCGCTTCCAATATTGTTGTACGTTATTATCTTGGTGATCCTTCATCAGGTGGAATGCAAATTGGTTCCGACCAGACCATCCCGTCTCTTACTCCGAACTACTCAGTTCCTGTTTCCGTAACTGCATCATTCACCGGCACCGGTAACAAGACCATCTTTGTTGTCGCCGATCCCGACAACCTTATCTCCGAGACATCCAAGGCAGACAACAAAACATCAACCCGTCTATGGGTCGCAACAGGTCCTGACTTGGCTGTATTTTCCGAAGACTTAAAACCATCAACATATGTTCCCGCATCAGGAACAGCCTTTACCCTGAACTATGTTGTCCGCAATCTTGGTGAATCAGCATCTGACGGGTTCGATGTCGCACTGTATGATGGCAATCCCGCATCAGTCGGCACACTCATGCAGTCTGCGCACATCTCTGGCCTCGCCGGATCGGAAGTTCGCACCAGCACGTTCGGTGTCACACTTAGTGGACGCGGCGCGCACACGCTCTATCTCGTGGCCGACTACGGAAATCAGATCGTTGAACTATCGGAAACCAACAACACCGGCACAGTCACCATCCAGGTAGACGGCGCGCAGGGGATGGCGGACCTTGTTGTAACCTCTTCCGACATCACGCTCACTCCATCCCGGCCCCATGCTGGCGACACGATTCAAATCGCGGCAAAGGTCAGAAACCAGGGCACCGAAGCAGCAAGCAATTTCACTGTAGAAATATTCGACGGCGCCCCTGAATCAGGTGGAACGCTTATCCGTTCGCAAATCGTTTCTATCGCCTCGGGAACCAATCAAACCATATCAACCAGCTGGACCATCACTTCAGGCATCCACGACATTTACGTAATCGCGGACAGGATGAACAGTATTATAGAATCCGATGAAAACAACAACCGCGCCTTCACCCGTGTCATGGCGGACATGGTGGATATTTCCATATCAGCAACGGATCTTGTCTTCACCCCCAGCCATCCCGTAAACAACGATACCGTGGTCCTTTCCATCACAGCTCACAATTCCGGCATAAAACAAACAGGCGCATTCAACCTCGCGCTTTATGACGGCGACCCATCAGCAGGCGGGGCCTTGCTCCAAACATTCCCAATAAGCAACATCGCCGCAGACAATAAATCAACGGTAAGCTACACCTTCTTCGCAATCCCCTGGACCTACCGCTTCTATGCCATAGCGGACACCGAGAACGTCGTCACCGAGATGTACGAAGACAACAACCTCGCCATCCGCTCGCTTAAAGTAAAAGCCCCCGGCGAAATCCTCGGCCCTGACCTCGTGCCCATCAGCATTGATCTTACTTCAGTTGCTACCGACCCCTTGACCCTGGCCATCTCCGGCAAAGCGCACGTGAACTTCCAGAACAAAGGCGACGACAAGATCACGTCATCCTTTAACGTGATTCTCTTCGAGGACACGGACCTTGACGGAAGATATACACCCGGGCTGGACAATATCCTTGGTACGGGTATAGCATCCAAATTTAGTGTCAATCAGTCTCACGAGACTGTTTTGCTCATTACGCATGCGTATTCCCCGGCAGTATATATAGAAGGAAGCGTATATTTGATCGAACACGACGGGAAAATCAGCTGGGGACCTGTGTATCTGAATGATTTTAAAACCGATTCTGAAGCTGTACGATACGCGAATGACGCCATCGCAGTGGTCCAGGACAGCGAAGGCGAACTGGCGCTAGATATCCGCATACATAACAAAGCCTTGGTGTTGGATATGGACGGGTATTTGAAACAACCGGTGAAGTGATCTTGCTATTTGCGATAATCGACAGCTGCGATTATGATCACCCGTAGTACCCGGCCCGGGGTATTTTCAGGGGATTGACCGCAGAGCCAAATGATGATACAAAGATGCATCTTGATAACATACATACCTATTTTAATCTGACGTTGAAGCATAGTTCCCCCGGCCTGGAATCTCTATTAATCGGATAATCGGAATAAATATTACCTACCTGTCAGTTCTGACAGGTGACAAGAAGCGAGGATCGTGATAGTGTGACCAATGTATTCGCAGCATCATAACAGCGGAGGAATTATCATGCGTGTAAAAAGCTTCTATCGGTTACTTCGGAGCATAACGTATTTCGTTTTGTTTTTCTTCAGTTGGTCCTACCTTGAGTTGTTCGAGATTCCAACAGCGCTTGCTGCGGAGGGGAAACAGTCAGGAGTTGGGAGTAAGGAGTCAGGGGGTAATGCAGGTAAACCTGACAGCCGAAAGCTGAACGCTGACAACTCCGAGCGATTCGAGAAAGCGCTCGAGGCGATACGCGAGAACATTTCTAAAGCCGGGGATAAAGCGGCCAAAGGCGAGGACGATACCCAGGAGCGGGCGGTTATCAGGGCGAAGAAGTCAGAGATCGAAGCAGCTGATGTTGAGTTCAAGAAGGAATTCAGTTCCACGGAAACGAAGCTTAAAGACGCGAAGCTCCCGAAGGAAATACTCGATCGTCATTATAATTTCGTAAAGCACTATGAAGATAATCTGAAAGAGCTGAGGGCAAACCTTGACGGGATCGAAACAGCGAAGACCAAAACAGACCGCAAGGCAAAGATAGAGAAAGCACGGTTGCATCTCGAAAAGACCAAGGCACCAAGACACCACACACCTTTAAACCCCGACCAGCTCCCGAATCGCAACAGGAAGGCAACCAAGACGGTTGAGCCTCGTCTCAAGAAAGAAGACTTTGACCGCGATTTCCCGCAGCAAAAGACCCGAAACAAACAGAAAATAATCGCCAGTCATTTACTGCCTGATCTCTTGGCGACCATGCCGAAACAAAAACCCATTCTCCTGGCATTCAATGATATCGCCAGTGATGTTCCGTTTCAACTCCCTCGCCCCATAAGGGGAGAGGGCTGGGGTGAGGGGGGAAATCCGCAAATCGCCTTTTCCGATCCATCGCCTTTACTCCTCGCGCAGGCCACAGACCAGCCAATTGCCGATGATCTGGCGGAAACACCAGACATTCAGTTTACTGACGCTATCCGCGCAAAAGCACAGGAACTGGGAGGAAACCCAGTCCGAATCTACGAATGGGTGCGCTCAAACATAGAATATGCGCCTACTTATGGCAGCATCCAGGGCGCGGACATGTGTTTGCAATCTAAGATTTGCAATGACATCGACACGGCAAGTTTGCTCATAAGTTTGCTGCGAGTATCGGGTATCTACGCCCATTACGTATACGGAACTGTTGATATACCAATCGAAAAAGCAATGAACTGGGTCGGCGGTGTGACTGATCCGAAGATGGTCGGAACGATTCTTGCCACCAACGGTGTTCCCGTAACGCTCCTCAAGACCAGCGGTAGTGTTTACAAATACGCAAGAATGGAACACGTATGGGTAAGCGCGTTCATCGATATGATCCCGAGTCGTGGTGCGGTTCATAAGCAAGGCGATGCATGGATACCGCTCGATGCGAGCTACAAGCAGTACACTTACACCCAAGGAATAGACGTAGCATCAGCCGTGCCTTTTGATGCACTATCTTTTCAATTAACAACTTCGATTAACCCCGATGGTTCAATCACCAATGTCAACTCCGCACTCGTCCAACAGAAAATACAGGACTATCAGACTCAGGTGCAGAACTATATACAGCAAAATTACAATAATGCTATTGTCAGTGACGTTATTGGCAAAAAGGAGCTCATCCAGCAAAATTATCCGATACTTCTCGGTACGCTGCCTTATAAAAGCGTCCAGGTCGGCTCGGAATTTGCCACTGTTCCCGATAATCTGCGGGAGACCATAAGCTTCAGCATCCCTGACCCCACCGGAACAAGCGCAGGACTCTCCTATACCACCAGCATGCCGCAGATCGCAGGGAAGAAGATCACTCTCTCATTCTCACCTGCTACAGCTAATGATCAAACAGTAATAGAATCTTTTCTTCCTACGCCTCACGCTGATGGCACGCCCATTCAGCCGAGCGAGCTTCCTTCGTCATTTCACGCATACCTCATCAACCTCAAGCCTGAACTCCGTATAGACGGACAGGTCGTAGCAACAGGTGCACCGATCACAATGGGCAGCGCGCAATCGTTCACGATGTCGCTTCATGAGCCAGGGTTCGGGTTGAGTAATATTGACAATATAGTCAAGGCTGGAGAATATATTGGTATTGGGCTGGATACCGGAAATATAGGCGCGGACCGAATTATCGCGATTAAATCGAAACTGCAAATGGCGAAGACGAATTTAGAAACTCAGAACTTTTCAGCGGTTACAAAGGATGACTTGTTAGGCAATTTACTGTATGCGACCATAGCAACCTATTTTGCGGCACTAGATGTATCTGACGATATTTTAGCTAAAGCTACCAATGTCATTCGTTACAGAGCACCTTCTGTGGGAATGTTTTCCGTAACTTTGAATGTGCAAGACGTATTTGGCGTCGCAGTAAGTGCCAGTGCTAATGGCATGATGATGGATGTCGATAGAATAATGCAATCGGTGTTCAGTAAAGATGGCAGCATGGATGCGGTAAAACAGTATATGCTTACGTCTGGTGGTGTTTCATCCGCCTTGGAGCATTTAATTCCAGAACAACTTTATTCGACAGCGAATAACCCAGTGCAAGGTATTTCATCAGTAAAAGCATTGCAAATCGCACATGATCAGGGAGTTCCACTTTACGTGGTGAATCAAGCAAACATCAATAGTGTTCTTCCACAATTACAAGTAAATGAAGCTGTAAAAAGTGATATCGCGAATGCGGTTAACGCAGGTAAAGAAGTTACTGTTTCTAAAATAAATATAAGTTACAACGGCTGGTTTGGCTGTGGATATATAATCATTGATCCTGAAACAGGTGCCGGTGCATATATGATCAGCGGAGGACACAACGGCGCATTTGAAAGATTCATGCTGGATACTATTTTAGCTATATTGTATCTTACGGAATTTGCTGGGATAGTTGCAGCTGCTTGTTTACCATTAGCAGTCGCAGAACTTGGAGCCATTATATATGCGCTTGAGTCTTATGTTACTGCAATCGCTGTGAACTGCTATTTGGGTGCTCTTGGCTCACCGTACAAGAATGATTTGGTCAAACAAATAGCGGACTTGCCGAAAAGAGTTAATAACGTTGGCTCATTATTTTATCAAATCGGCAAAATAATAGTGATTACATATAAGGTCTGTTTTGGTTAGTAATATTATGTCTATTTGGAGGAAAAATGCATTGTCAATATTATAAGTTCCATTTGTTTGCGCCACCTATTTTCCGCGCCGCTCGCAACGGGGATATCGATAGGTTAAAGAACCTGATTGCAATGGGGGCAGAGGTAAATATTCACGAGCGTGATGGGCTTACTCCTCTTATGGTTGCGTCGTTACGAGGGAATAGCACCGTTGTTCCCTTACTCATTCAGAACAGGGCTGATGTTTACGCGCAAGATAGCAAAGGAAGGACATCTCTTTTATTTGCGTCCATAAATTATAAAAAGTTTATTTATACGATTAAAAAGTACCACAACAGTATGCTGTCTAACCCTTTCAATATGACTCTTAATGGCAAAATTGACTACGCAACTTATTATCCTGCATTTTATGATACATATACTGCTGTTGCGAAAATATTAATGCTTAACGGTGCGGATGTGAACAAAGGTGATGTCGAAGCGTGGACACCACTAATGCATGCAGCCACTGCAGGAAATGAAGGAATGGTAGAACAGTTTCTTTTAAATGGCGCTGAAGTTAATGCAAAAAATAGCGACGGGGCAACTGCGTTGATGGCAAATTTAACCGGATTATCATCTGTTAATATTGTGAAACTGTTAATTGAGCATGGTGCAGATATCAATGCTTCTGATAATGAAGGCTTTTCTGTCATGATGTTTGCGTCTGTAAAGAAAAATAAGGAAATCTTACAACTATTGAGGGATAAGGGCGCAAAAGGTGAAATTATAAACAATTGTCGATAAAAATATTAGAACTTCGTAACAGTTTAGCCCTTTTTTCTCCGCAACGTTATCGACTTGCCGAAGAGACGCAGTATCCCTCTGCTTCTCGTCCTCGTACATATTAGAAGGCCTAAAATCATCATGCCGTTATTGTATGCTCAGA
>Ga0334722_10003463_pt1 | contig 16970 bp, 17 predicted proteins | sample C3_bottom_MG_FD_207210 | JGI IMG/M metagenome (GOLD analysis project Ga0334722, IMG submission 207210) | Sediment microbial communities from Yellowstone Lake, YNP, Wyoming, USA - C3_bottom | ecosystem: Environmental > Aquatic > Freshwater > Lake > Sediment | place: USA: Wyoming | collected...
CTTCGACGATGTCGCGGTCCATCGCAGACGACGTCAGGATCACCACGGGAAGAGTCTTGAGCTTCGGGTCCGCGCGCACGCGCGAGAGCACCTCGAGGCCGCTGATCTTGGGAAGCTTGAGATCGAGAAGCATGACCTGCGGCAGCGCGGACGTGTCGCGTCCGGCGTACGGGCCCGTGCCGAACAGATAGTCGATCGCTTCCTGACCATCGCGTACGACGACGATGTTGTTCGCAATGTGTTCCTTGCGAAGCGCACGAATCGTCAGCAGTTCGTCGTTAGGATTGTCTTCCACCAGCAATACGATCGGATCATTCATGCGGTCTCCCCCACTGGACCCAATGTGAACCGGAACGTCGCCCCTTCATCCGGTTTTGCTTCAGCAGTGATGCTTCCGCCGTGCCGGCGTACGATCCGGTCGGCGGTCGTCAGTCCGATTCCCGTTCCTTCGAAATCTTCGGCGCTGTGCAGCCGTTCGAATGCGCCGAAGACCCGGCCGACGTGCGCCATGTCGAAGCCGACGCCGTTGTCGCGGATGACGTAGACGTCGTTGCCGTTGTGCTGCTCGCGCCGGAATTCGATGCGGGCCTGCGGCTTCTTCTGCGTGAACTTGAACGCGTTCCCGAGCAGGTTTTCGAGCAATACCCGGACAAGCGATCCGTCGCAGTCGTCGCGCAGTCCTGGGGTGATCGTGAACTGCACGTTGCGGTCCGGCCTGAGTCCGCGCAGCTTCTCCGCCTCGATCAGCGCGAGCTGGCTCAGATCGACTTCTTCCCTTCGCATCGCCGATCGCGTCACGTGCGAAAGACGCAGCAGGTCGTCGATCAATTCACCGAGGCGGCCGGCCTCACCGCGGATCCGGCGCAGGTAGTCTTTGGCCTCGGCGTCCAGAGTCGCTTCGTAATCCTCGAGCAGCGCCTCGCTCAGGGCGTCCATCGCTCGCAGCGGGGTGCGAAGGTCGTGCGATACGGCATGGGTAAATGCCTCGAGCTCGTCGTTGGCGGCCTGGAATTCGGCAGTGCGCTCGCGAACGCGACGCTCGAGCGACGCGTTCAGTTCTTCCGTGCGTGCTTCTGCGCGCCGGCGCAGAAGGTCGGCGCGTGAGCTCTTCAGGCCGGCAAGTTCGAATGCGTAGCTGGTGTAGACCGACGCGCCCAGCAGCACGACCCCCGGAACAAAGGTGCGGAAGTCCACCGCACCAAGCAACGTGCCGTTGGCGGCGTAACCGTTGGCGAGAATTGCCAGCGCGGCCATCGTCGCCGCGACCATCTGAAAGCTCGGCCGCCACGGCACGAGCGCGGCACCGAGCATCGCCAGCCCGATCAGCACGAAATCCGATCCGATCGTGCGACCGGTTTCGACACCGCCCGAGGCGATGACCGCGCACGCCGCAGCGGCGTTGACGACCATGATCTGCTCGAGCAGCGAGACCGTTACCGACCGTCGCAGCAGCGCGAGGAAGAACAACTGGGTCGCGGCAAGAAACGAAGCTGGAACGTACCACGCCCAGCTGGTTTGCGGCTCGAGCCACGCCTTGGCTACCGAGAACGCGACAATCGTCGCGAGAACGACCCAACACGCGGCTTTGGCGCACGAAAGCAGAACCGGCCGCGTGCGCGCACGCATGTGCGCACGGATCTCTTCGGGTCCGGGGCCGGCCTCTTGCCACCGCGCGGTCGCGGTCGTCCTGTTTCCTGCGTCAGCGGGGTGCACCGCCATCTCCCCTCACTACGCCTTAAGCTGCGCCGAAGCGACTCCCGAGCGGTGACTTCCTGCGGCGCGGCACGTCGCGGCGACGGCCGGGGAACCGCCGGCCCATCGCTGCGCGATGCGTCGCCATCGTGGTATGCACAACGGCAACGCGAACAGGCAGGAGGCCAGCACGATGGACGGGACGATCACGGTAGCGGCAATCCAGATGGACGCGCAAATTGGAGATGTCGCCGGCAATCTCGTGCGCGCCGAGCGCCTGGTGCGCGATGCTTTCCGACGCGGTGCGCAATGGGTCGTGCTGCCGGAATTCTTCACGAGCCCCGTCGGCTACCATTTCGCGCTGCGGCACGTGGCGGTGCCGCCCGATGGAAGCGCCACCCGCCTGCTGTGCGACCTGGCACGCGAGCACCACGGGTTCGTCGGCGGCTCGTTCATCACCGCCGAGGGCGGCGATGCGTTCAATCGTTTCGTGCTCGCGGGCCCCGATGGTCTGCTGGGACAGCACGACAAGGACCAGCCGACGATGTGGGAGAACGCCTACTACGTCGGCGGCAGCGACGACGGGCTCATCGAAACGCCGATTGGACCGGTGGGCGCAGCAGTGTGCTGGGAACTGGTGCGCACGCGGACGGCAAGGCGGCTGCGCGGCCGCGCGCGCATGGTCGTCGGCGGCTCGTGCTGGTGGACGCTGCCGGAGTCGGCGCTCTTGGGGTTCCTCTCAACGATCGGCGACGCCCAGAACCGGGAAATCATGCGCACCACACCCTCACGCTTTGCGCGCCTGGTCGGCGCTCCCGTGGTTCACTCGGCGCATTGCGGGCGCTTCGTGTGCGACACACCGGGCGCCCCGTTCCTGCGCTATCGCTCGCATTATCTTGGAGAGGCGCAGATCGTTGCGGCCGACGGGACACTGCTGGCAAGAAGGTTGTTCGAAGAAGGCGAAGGCGTGATCCTGGCGCGTGTGACACCGGCTGCCAGCGATGGCAGCGATCCGGTGCCGGACCGCTTCTGGATTCCCGATCTGCCGGCGTGGGCGCGCGCGATGTGGTCGTATCAGAATGCGCACGGTGCGCGCGAGTACCAGCGAGCCAAAGCCGCTGGCAAGTTCAATTGGCAGCAACCGGGGTGGGAACAGGTGCACGCAATGTGCCCGTCGCCGTCGCGTCCGCCGCAGTGACGGGCGCACCGCGGACCACCGGCACAGCACGCCGCAGCGGCCGCAGGCCAATTCAGCGCCGCCGGTTTACTTCTGCTCGTCGAACACCTTCCACATGTCGTCGTCGTCGAAGATCTTCTCGGTTTCGTCCGGATGCATCGCGTCGCCTTCGAAATCACGGTAGCGGCCGCGCTGCGCGTGGAACTCTTCGTAGAGATCGTGCTGGATCATGCCGCTCATGATCTCGTTGGTGCCGGTCCAGATCTGCGCCAGCCGCGTGTCGCGCACCACGCGCTCGATCGGATAGACGTCGGTATAGCCGATGCCGCCGGTCACCTGCATCGCCAGGTTGGCCACATCCCAGGCCGCTTCGGTAACGAACTTCTTCGTCTCCGAAACGAGGCGCCGCTTGTTGGGCACGTCCAGGTCGGCGGCACGCGCCGCCTGGTAGATCATCGCGTTGCTGGCATCGATCAGCGTCTGCGCCTTGGCGATCATGAAGCTGACCGCCTGGAACTTGCGGATCGGCTTGCCGAAGGCGCGGCGACGGTCCGCGTAGTTCATCGCTACTTCGAGCGCGCCGCGCATGCCGCCCGGTGTCGGCGCAGCGCTGCACAGGCGCTCGGGAATCATCATCGTGTTGAACACCAGCGCGCCGCCGTGCAGCGGACCGACGAGATTTTCCTTGGGAACGATGACGTCGCGGAACACCAGGCGCCCGGTGCCGCCTCCGCGCGTTCCCATCAGCCCGTACATGTATTTCACTTCGACGCCGGGACCGCGCTCGATGATCAACGCGCTGATGCGTGCATGCGCCGGAGCATCGGGTGCGTGGTTGGTGCGAACGTAGACGAGGAAGAAATCGGCGCCCTCGGCGCCGACGACGAAGCGCTTCATACCGCGCACGACGAAGTGATCGCCGCGGTCTTCGGCGCGGCTGCTGGCGCCGAAGAAGTCGGACCCGCCACGCGGCTCGGTGAGCGCTTCGGCCGAGACGAGCTTGCCCTCGAGCATCGGCTTCAGGTACTTGAGTTTCTGCTCTTCGGTGCCGTACGTGTTGATCGCCTCGCCGACGATCGACGGCATCACGAATGCGCATCCGGCCGCCATCCCGAGCACGCCGATCTCGCCCATCGCCGCGCAGTCGGCGACCCAGTCCAGGCCCTGCCCACCGTACTCCTGCGGAAACCGCAGTCCCATCAGGTTGTGCCTGGCGTACTTCTCGTAGAGCTCGCGCGGGAAACGGATCTCGTCACGATCCATGCGCCTCAGGTATTCGGCATCGACCTCGTTCTTGACGAACTCGCGCGTCTTGTCCTGCGCCGCTCGCGCACGGTCGTCCAGCATGAATTGGTTCATTGTCCCGTCTCCTGTCGTGTCGTCCGAGCCTGGTCGGCAGCTAGTTGTGTCCGCGCAGCAGCGCCGCGGAGGCTGCGCCTGCCTCCGCTGTCACCCACGATGCGAGCATGGGATCGCTCCCACGCGCGACCGTCTCCTCGATGGCAGCCAGCGCCGGCGCGCGCAGTTGCCGCTTGATCCTCGCGTATGCCTTTGCGGGCATGTTCGCAAAGTCGCGTGCCCGCTCGATCGCCGTCGCAAGGACCCGCTCTGGCGGTTGCAGCTCGTCGAGCAGTCCGAACGCAAGCGCCGCGTCGGACCCGATGTTCTGAGCCCGCAGCGCGAGCACGCGCGCCACGTGCGGCGCGGCTTCGGCCTGCAATACCTGCATGGCCACCGCCGGGAATGGAATGCCCACCCGCGCTTCGGTGAGCCCGAGCTTGCATGTCGCGCTGCTGCCGACGCGGTAATCGCACGTCAGCATCAGGATCAGCCCGGCGGCGACGGCGTGGCCCGTCACCGCCGCCACGACCGGCAGCGGACATCCGTAGAGCGAAGCGAGAATGCGGTTGGCGGCGCTGACCATCTCGCGCTGCTGGGCGGGGTCATAGAACGGAACGACCTTCAGGTTCAGTCCCGCCGAAAAACAGCCGTTGTTTCCGCCCAGCACGATCGCGCCGACATCTGCGCACTGCTGCAACTCGATGAGCGCCGCTTCCACCTCGCGGGCGAATTCGAGATCGAGCGCGTTGACCGGAGCGCAATCGAGCAACAGAACCGCTACCGGACCATCACGTTCGGTCTTCAGGAAACCCATCGCTGCCTCGCGTCCCTCGTCGACATCCGCAGCCGCGCCGCAACTTCCACGATGAAGAGCGGGCGCGATCGCGGGTCAGTTGCCTGCCGTGCCGTAGCGCGCCACGACTTTTCGCGCAGCCGCCAGCCCCAGCACTTCGTTCGTGCCGTCCTCGATCAGCGCTGCGCGCGCATCGCGGAAGAGCTTTTCGACGAGATAGTCCTTGCTGAGCCCGTAGCCACCGAAGATCTGCAGCGCCGTCGAGGCCACTTCGAACGAAGCCTGCGTGCAGTAGACCTTCGCGGCGATCGAATACTCGATGGCCGGCGGCATCGTCACTGCGTTGTAGCAGTAGACAGCGCGCGACATGCGGCGACACGTTTCCACCTTCACGAACATCTCGAACAGCATCTTCTGGATGAGCTGGTGCTCGCACAGCGGCTTGCCGCCCTGGATGCGCGTCTTGCTGTATTCGAGCGCTTCTTCGAACGCCGCGCGCGCCACACCGGTGAACGTCACGCTCATCAGCGCGTTGGCCATCGCGAGAATGCCGTCCATGTACATGTCGTACATGTCGGGGCCTACGAGCATGTGGTCGCGCGGAATGCGCGCGTCGTCGAAGAACAGCTCGCCCTGGCAGAGCGGTCGCTGGCCGAGCTTGTTCAGCGCCGGACCTTTCGAGACGCCTTTCTGCATCAGCGGGATGATGCACGCACCGCTGCCCGACATGCCCTGGCTCGGGTCGACCGACACGAACGCGAAACTGTGCGTGGCCACAGTGCCCATGCTCACCCACTGCGACTTCTGACCGCTGATCACCCACTCGTCGCCCACGAGCCGCGCGCGGCAATCGAAGGCCATGTCCGGCCTGCGCAACTCGGGAGTAGGCGGAGTGATGAGGTCGGAACCGTGGTTCGGTTCGGTACCGCCCCAGCATCCGATCATCTTCGCTTCGGTGTCGTTGACGAAGGGTGTCACGTAGGCATCGATCAGGTTCTGGTTGCCCGACATCGCGGCGGCCAGCGACGGAAACGCCGCGACGCCGATCGCGATCGACAGTCCCGAGCAGCCCCAAGCCAGCTCTTCGGTGATGATCGCGCGTTCGCGCGGCGACAGCCCCTGCCCTCCCAGCTCCTCCGGGATTCCGATGGTGTGGTACCCGAGGCGGTACGCCTTGCGCAGCACGTCGTAGAGCGGCGAGTTCTGCTCGACGACCTTGTCGGCGGGCATTTCGTCGAGCGCCTTGGCCGCCGGACGCAGCACTTCGGCAGCGAACTTGTGCGCCGCCGCACGCAACTCGCGTTCGCGGTCAGTGAGGTCGAGATCGAGATCGAGATATTGCATTGCGAAACTCCTTGCGCGCGCGTGCTGCGGTGGCGTGTGCTACGCCGGTTGCGACGCTGCGCTCTTTTCCCTGTCCCACGTTGTCGTTGTCACGCCTTCCTTCTTGAGCTTGGCCTTCTGCACGCGGTGCGTCTCCGTCTTCGGCAGAGACTCGCGGAAGTCGATGTAGCGGGGCACCATGAACTTGGCCATGCGCTGCTCGCAGAACGCGACCAGCTCCTCGGGCGTGACGTCCATTCCGGACTTCTTCACGACCGCCAGCATCACGTCGTCCTCGCCGAGCTCCGAAGGCACTCCGTACGCGCCCGACTCGAGAACGCTGGGATGCTGGTTGACGATCTTCTCGATCTCGAACGACGAGATGTTCTCGCCGCGCCGGCGCAGGGAATCGGTCGCCCGGTCGGCGAAGTAGAACCAGCCTTGTTCGTCGCGCGAAGCGAGATCGCCGGTGTGAAACCATCCATCGCGAATCTTCGCGTCAGAGGCTTTCGCGTTCTTGTAATAGTCGACGCGGCGCGCTTCGGGATCATCGACCTTGAAGACGAGCTCGCCGACTTCGTCCGGCTCGGCTTCGGTGCCGTCGTCGCGGAATACGCGCGCATCGACTCCGGGCGGAGCCATGCCCATCGAACCAATCGGGCCGTTGCCCATGTTGAACAGCATGAAACCGCCGCCGTCGACGGCTCCGTACGCTTCCCAGATCTTGGTACCGAATCGTTCTTCGAACTGCTCCCATGCCCATTTCGGCGCCGCGGCGCTGAAGACGATGTGGACGCGATGGTCGCGATCGTTCGGCTTCGGCGGCTGCTTGAGCAGGATCGGGATCATTGCCCCGAGCGCGTTGAACGTGCTTCCATTGTAACGGCGAACGTCGTCCCAGAAGCGGCTGGCGCTGAACCGGCGTCCGATCGCGACCGGATATCCGCAGCGCAGCCCCTGCATCACGGTGAGGAAGAGGGCGTTGGCGTGGAACAGCGGCAGGCACGTGTAGAGAACGTCGGTGGGCCCGTACGCAGCCAGACCGAGCGCGGTCACGCCGGCCCAACTGAAGCCGCCGTGCTTGACGACGACTGCCTTGGGAAGTCCCGTCGTGCCCGACGTGTACAGCAGGACCGCCTTGCCGCCGCTCTGGATCTCGCGCACGCGGTGCTCGGGTGAACCTTCCTTCGACAACTGCTCCAGCGTCACTGCTCCGTGCGGAACCGGAATCTCGCCTTGCGCAACGAGATAGCTGGTATTGACGACCAGACGCTTCAGGCCGGCGCGTTCGCTACGAATCGGTTCGACCGCCTCGAGAAGATCCGCATCGACCACCAGCGTGTCGGCTTCCGAATGGTCGATGATGTAGCCGAGGCCTTCGCCGCGCAGTGCAACGTTGATCGGCACCGCGTACGCGCCGAGCTTCTGCGTCGCGAAGAAGACGTCGAGCCAGGCCGGCGAGTTGTTCATCATGATCGCCACGCCCGAGCCCTGCGTGACTCCGCGCGCCTCCAGGGCATTGGCGACACGATTGGCACGGCGGTCGAGCTCCGCGTAGCTGATCCGTTCGTCCTCGAAAAGCAGGAAGCCTTCTTCGCCTTTGGCGGCCGCCTGCTGCTCGAGCACGTCGGCAAACGTTTCGTTGGTCGTCACGGTCTGTCCTCCCGCATTGATTGCAGAGCCACCGGCCTGCGCCCGTCCCCCAGAGGCGACGGGCAAGCTCAAAGTAGGTGCGTGGAAATTCCTGCGTGTCTCTTATTTCGCGAAAATGTGCACGCCGGCTGCACCGCCAAATCCCTGGCAATGCGTAAGCGACAATTTTGCGCCCTCCACCTGCCGTTCGCCGGATTCGCCGCGCAACTGCTCGACCGCTTCCACCGCCTGCGCGACGCCGGTGGCGCCGAGCGGATGTCCCTTGGCGAGCAGTCCGCCGCTGGTGCTGACCTTGACGCGCGCGTCCTTGAGTCCCTGCTCGGCGAACCTGCCGCCTTCGCCGCGCTCGCACAGGCCGAGGTTCTCGTAATGGATGATCTCGGCAATCGAGAAGCAGTCGTGCACCTCGGCGGTGTCGAGCTGGTCGGGACGCACGCCTGCCTGTTCGAAAGCCGTACGCATCGCGGCGGTGTTGATCTCGGTGATGCCCGACAGAGGATCGCGCAGGTCGATGCGCGGATCCGAGCGCAGCACCGAAGCGACGATGCGAATCGGCTTGCGCGTCTGGCGTGCGACGTCGGCACTGGCCACGATCACCGCCGCCGCGCCCGACGTGGTCGGGCAGCACATCAGCAGTCGCAGCGGCGGCGCCACTTCGCGCGAAGCCATCACTTCTTCGAGCGTCACGCTGTCGTGGAACTGCGCGCGCGGATTCTTCGCGCCGTACGCGCGGTTCTTGACGGTAACGGCGGCAAGCTGCTCGAGCGTCGTCCCGTAGCGCTCCGCATGGGCGAGATAGACGGCGGAGAACAGCGCGGGAAGGGGCGCCACACCCTTGGGCTGTCCGCGTTCGAGACGCGCGTCACCGCCGGTCGGAATCGCGCCGCGACTCATCACTTCGAAGCCGCACGCGAGCGCGATGTCTGCGATTCCGTGGCCGACAGCCTGCGCCGCTGCACGCAGCGCCGACGTCCCACTGGCACACGCGTTCTCGATGTTGAAGATCGGGATGCCGCTCATGCCGATCGGATACAGCACTCTCTGGCCGGCCGTGGAACCCTGCAGCACGTGGCCGCAGTACGCGGTTTCTATCGCTTCGTAGCCGAGACCTGCGTCGGCAAGTGCCGCTCGCACAGCCTCCGGCCCCAGATCCTGAATTGTCTTGCCTTCATGACGGCCGAACGACGTCATGCCGGCGCCGATCACGAATACTTCGCGCGGAAACGGATCGCTCATGTGTTTTTCTCCTGCGGTGGAATTCCTGCCGATCGCCGCAGCGATCAGGATTTTTTTTCGCCCTGCTCCATCGCTTCCTGCATCTCCTGCATCATCTCGACGGCAATGGTGTCGGCCTCCTCACCGAAGATGGGCGCGATATCGAGGGCCTTTGCCAGATACTTGAGTTCGTCGAAGCGCCACGGGAGCGGTGCCTGCGCCTGGATCAGCTTGGCCTTCACGAGTTCCTCGACGACTTTCTCGTCGCGCGGGAACGGCGTGCCGGCCTGGTTGAGCGTGAACATCTCGTCGAATGGAAGACGCGGGCGCTGACCGCCGGCTTCGGGCTGCTCGGCTGGATAACCGACCGTTTGCACGCACAGCAGCTTGGAATCCTCGGGTAGCTTCAGCGCTTTCTTGAGCTTCTTGTGGGCCGGCAGCCCCAGGAGGCACGTACCGAGACCTTCCTCGAACGCGACGAGCGTGGCGTGGGCGATGCCCTGTCCGCAGTCCATTTCGGTCATGCCGCCCGTCTTCAGACTGTCGCCGGCAGCCGCAAAGAATGGAATGAGCTTCTCGTCGAGATACCGATGGCTGTCGGCTTTATCGATTCCGGCAGCACCGGCTTCGACGAGCTCGTGCAGCCTGTCTCCCTGCACCTTGACCGCATGCCAGTCCAGCCACCACACGATGATCACCGGCGCCAGCCGAAGCTGGAATCCACCGAGCGCCGATCCTTCCGGGATCGCGTCGAGGATCTCCTTGGGCGCCGTAGCTTTTTCGATCACAACCGCACGAAGTGCCCGCACGTTGCCCCAGAACGAACACTGGCGGGCGGCTTCGAGCATCTTCTGGATCTTCTCCCGCTCCACCGGCCGATACGGCGCGAGAAATCTCATCGAACGACGGCGGCCAATTGCTTCTTTCAATTCCATGGTCAATCCCCAAAATGTCCTGGAAGATCCGGTTCGTTGAACTCGCAGAACTGCGCGCACTGAACCCGCGATCCTGAATCGCAGCGTTTTCCCACATCGTAATCGGTGACGCTAGCGCCACCTTTCGTGTTCCGGGGCAGTTTGTAGAAACGTTTGCGCAACGGTGAACGAGGGGCGTCGTGAAATGATCTGTCGCAGCTGGGGCACTGCTGTCCTGGCCGCGATCGTCACGACATCACGTGGCCCAACTCGTGACGTCACGCAAATTTTCGAGACGTCGTGCGTCATCGCACAACACGGTGGCGGCGATCTGCGCAAGGGTGCGCGACCCCCATGAGCGCCAGGAGGATTTGCGGCAAGGCCGCGTCCGGCTGCGCAGCGGAGATGCCGGCGCAGGCGGCGTTCGCAGGTTTGGGGAAGGCGGAGCCGTTTCCTTCACACTCCTGACAAAGTTTCTGACACATCGAGCGGAGATCCTTAAGCAGCGCGAATAGAAGCGTGACGAGGCTCTACACCAACCCCCTGCAGCACCGGCGGTCGCCCCCGTGTTTGCGCCGGTTCCCGACGCACCGGTGAACCGGCAGGAACACCGCCCCGCGTGGCACGACGCTTGCGATACCCGACGACAATACAACGCCTGTCACGCCCGCAGCCGGACGTGGTTGGCCAGGGGGTTTGGCAATGGTTCACACAGAGGTTGCGCTCGCCGACCGCCAGCGGCAGCGCCTCGGCATGGTCGCCGCTGTTCTGGCCGCGCTCGCGACGATGGTTGCGCTCGCTACCGGAAACGCGAAAGCCGACACGGAAGTCCGTTCGAGCCGTCTGTCTGGCGGAACTCAGCACGCGTTGGCTGGCGATCACGGAACTCAGCAACAGCACGCTTGAAAACCCCGCGCCGATTCGCGCTCGACAGGCGAATCGACGATCTGCTCCAGGGTCGGCAATTGGGTAGCGATCCTTGGACATGGCGAAAGCCAGGAGGAAACCAGAACCATGATGGCATCACGAAAGGTCTCCGTTTCGATTTGCACGACGGCGATTGCTGCCGCTGCGATGATTGCCTTCACCACGACTGCCGCGCTGGCTGTGGATGCGGAAGCCCTGTGGGCCAAGAACTGCGCATCCTGCCACGGCAAGGACGGCAAAGGTTCCAAGGCCGGCGAGAAGATGGGCGTCGAGGATCTGACGAGCCCGGCGAAGAAGGCCAAGATCGATGCGAAGAAAGTCGAAGAGTCGATGACGATCGGCGTGAAAGCGAAAGACAGCGACAAGATGGTCATGAAGTCCTACAAGGACAAACTGACGCCGGAAGAGATCAAGGCTCTGACGGACTACACGCTCGCCCTGAAATAACTCTCGTTCCGTCTCACCTGGTCCCCGCCGGCGCGTTCCTTCTCTCATCGCGCCGGCGGGGACGGTCGCTGCGTCTCCACCTGCGTTCCCGTCGCCTGCCGCTCACCACCGCTGGCACCAGCTCTGTCATGGCGGCGCTACCGCCCAAGCAGGTTGCAGCTTGCCTGGTTCCCATCCTGCCGTCATACATACGAGGTGAGCTTCTACAGCAGGTACGTGATTCCGCCTCTCCTGGATGCCACCATGCGGGTGCGTCCGGTGATGCGGCAACGCGCCAAGATCGTCCCGCTGGCCAGTGGTCGTGTGCTCGAGATCGGCATCGGCTCGGGGCTGAATCTGGCGTTCTACGACAAGACCAAAGTCGACCGCGTGATCGGTCTCGACCCGTCTCCCGAGCTGCAGGTAATGGCTCGCAAGCGCGCTGCGGAGGCCGGCATCGACGTGGACTGGGTGACCCTTTCGAGTGAGGTCATTCCGCTGGACGATGCCAGCGTCGACAGCATCGTCGTCACCTACACGCTGTGCTCGATTCCCGACGTGCATTCGGCATTGCTCGAGATGCGGCGCGTGCTCAAAAGCGACGGCGTGATGCACTACTGCGAACACGGACTGGCGCCGGACAAGAGCGTCCGCACCTGGCAGAACCGGCTGAACCCGCTCTGGAAGGTCATCTCCGTCGGCTGCAATCTGAACCGCGAGATCCCTGCGCTGCTCGAGAACGCAGGCTTCCGGACCAACGACGTGCAGACGATGTATCTGCCGGGATGGCGAGTGGTGACGTTCAACTACTGGGGATCGGCCACGCCGGTCTGAGCGCCACGGGAACGAACGGCGACCGAAGCAGACGAGCGGATCAAGGAGCGATTCAATGAGCAGCGTGAGCGTTGGCGAACAGGCGCCGGACTTCCGGCTTCGCAGCCAGGACGGGACGCTGGTGTCACTTGGGGACTTTCGCGGGAAGAAGGCCGTCGTGTTGTACTTCTATCCCAAGGACGAGACGCCGGGGTGCACCAAGGAAGCATGCAGCTTTCGCGACTCGTACGAAGACTTTGCAAGCGCCGGAGCCGAGGTTGTCGGCATCAGCGGCGATTCCATCTCAGCGCACAAAGGTTTCGCAGCGCATCACCGGCTGCCGTTCACGTTACTCGCCGACGAAGGCAACACGGTACGCAAGGCTTACGGCGTACCGAGCACGATGTGGATTCTTCCCGGCCGCGTCACCTACGTGATCGACAAGCAGGGCGTGGTCCGGCACGTGTTCAATTCCCAGCTTCAGGCGACCAAGCACGTCGACGAAGCGCTCCAGGTGGTACGGCAAATCGCCGCCGAGGCGTGAACGGAAGCCGCAGCGCCGCGAAGCGTCTCTTTCTTCAGAAGATCCCGAGGAATTTCCTGCGCCCGAGGTTCCTTTCGCAGCGCTCGAGCTGGACCCGGTAACGCTCGGCCTTCTTCGCGACGCGATTGGCGGCTGTCATCAGCCAGTCCTTGCCGCGGTAGCTTCCGCGGCGGTAGCCGTGCGGCCCTTCGTGATACGCGAGGTAAAGACCGTAGGCATCGTCTTTGCGCAGGCCGCACAACCGTGCGCTGCGCGCGTTGTACCAGCCGATGAAATCGACGGCGTCGGCGAACTCGTCGCGGTCGGCACCGCGTTCGCCGGTATCGCGCCGGTACTCGTCCCACGTCGAATCGAGCGCCTGCGCGTAGCCGAACGCGTTCGATCTTCTCTTTCCAGGAATGAAACCGAGGTATTTCCTGCGAGGCGGCTTCGCGTCGCTCTCGAACGACGATTCCTGCCGGATGAAGGCGAGCTGGATCGGAATCGGAACGCCCCAGCGCTGCTTCGCTTCGACCGCGTCTTCGTACCACTTGCCGCGCTCGGTGAAGATCGCACACGCATCATCCACCTGACGCGGCGCCGCGGTGCTGCACGCAGCAATTCCAGCCACCACCACAGCCACCGCAAGGCCACGCGCGGTCCCTCCACCCCACCACCTCATCACTGTGCATGGTAGCGAGATGAACTGCTGTCTTCCAGAGTCCGGCCAATTGCCACGCGAGTTGTCGTTCACTCGCGCACTCGCAGGCGCGCCTGAACCGACGTTACCGGATCACTTCACTTGTCGCGGGACGCATTGCGGAGCTCGTCGATCTCCTGATCGCTCAGGCCGGCAGTCTTCAGCACGTCGGCCGTATGCTCTCCAAGCTGAGGAACCGGCGCATGCACGCGCGGGACCGGTGGCGCACCGGCCGCATGCGCCTGGCGAAACCCCACGGGCGATGCCACCGAATGGCGCACTTCTCCACCGTCACCGCTGTTCACCTCGACGATCGCTCCGTTGGCCAGAGCCTGGCGGTCTCGTACCGCTTCGGCAGGCGTCTGCACGGGCACCCACCACACTTCTTCGCGATCGAAGGCATCCGCCCACTTGTGGCGCGGGCGCGTGGAGAAAATCCGGTCGAGCGTCTGGATCAGGTCGCGGCGGTGCACGCGGCGCTCCCTGGCGGACGCGAAACGTGGGTCGGCCGCCAGGTCGGGCCGCTCGATCGCCTTGCACAGCAGCGGGAAATGGCGATCGCCTTCCAGGCCGATGAGCCAGAACCATGCGCCATCGCCGGCCTGGTAGCTGTTGACCATGGGATTGTCGGATTCGGTACGAGGCAGGGTCGGGCGCAGCTTGTCGTAGACGAGCTGGATCGCGAGGTCCCAGCCAATGCAGTACATGCCGGTTGCCATCAGCGACGTCTCGACCAGCCGTCCTGCCCCTGTCCGTTCGCGCTCGAACAGTGCGCCAAGGATTCCGGCCGCTGTCGCGATGGCGGTAACGTGGTCGCCGAACCCGCCGCGGAGCGCCAGAGGCGGCTGGTTGGGCACGCGGAAGAGATCGGCGACGCCCGAGCGGGCCCAGAACGCTCCAACGTCGTAACCGGCTCGATCGCGTTCCTCGCCCTCCAGTCCATAGCCCGTAATGCTGGCGTAGATCAGGCGCGGAAAACGCCGGAGCAGTCCTTCGTGGTCCAGGCCAAGGCGCGAAAGCGCGGCGGGCCGAAGATTGGTGACGAAGACATCGGCGCGTGACAGGAGCCGCAGCGCGGCCTCCCGCCCCGCCGCCGTGTGCATGTCGAGCACGACGCTCTTCTTGCCGCGATTGTCCAGGTCGAAGGGAGGATTGTGAGGTACGTCACTGCCCATGGAGACCTGGAACAGCGCCCGCATCGGATCGCCAGCCGGTGGCTCGATCTTGATGACCTGCGCTCCCCAGTCCGCGAGCAGGCCTCCGACCGCAGGCGCCGCCACCCAGACTCCCACTTCGATCACGACGACATCTTCGAGCATCACATCCCCTGCGACCCGGCCTTCGCGAACGCGCGGGCGGCCGGTCATGCCCCATCAAGCGTCAGGACCGGCGACAAGTCGAGACAACATGCGTCGGCACTGACCGCGCGGGCGCATGCGATACTTACAAAGGCTTTGGGATTCATGCTATTGGCTGCTGCGTTCGGAGTCGCCATCTCACCCGGGATGCGGCGAGCGACTTCGCTCGACCAAAACCCGACACAGAAGGAGACTCGTTCCCGTGAGGGTTGAACGCACCCCTATCATCATTCTCATCGCCGACGACGACGAAGAAGACCGCATGCTGACGCGCGAGAGCTTCGAAGAGAGGCACCTCGACAACGAGCTCCGCTTCGTCTGCGATGGGGAAGAGCTGATGGACTACCTGAAGCGGCGGGGCAAGTTCGCGGAACCGTGGACGTCACCGCGGCCGGGGCTGATCCTTCTCGACATCAACATGCCCAAGAAGAACGGGCACGAGTGCCTGGCCGAGATCAAGGCCGACGCCGACCTGCGCAGCATCCCCGTCTTTGTACTGACCACGTCCAAGGCGGAAGAAGACGTGCATCAGACGTATGAGCTCGGCGGCAGCTCGTTCATCTCCAAGCCGGTGACGTTCAATGATTTTCTCGACCTCGTCACCACCGTGACAGGCTACCGGATCGAGATCGTCCAGGACGAGTAGCTCTCGCCGGCGCGGCGGCGCCGTTTCTCTCTCGAACGAAGAAACGCTCATGCGCTACGAAAGCCTCTACAAACTGCACCATCTGCTCAGGCTTCCGCACCAGCCCCCGATGTCGCTCGAACGCCTGGCGCAGGAACTCGAGTGTTCCGAACGGACCGTCAAGCGCTGCATCGCCGATCTGCGAGACCGTTTCGGTCATCCGATCGTCTTCCTGCGCGAGTACGGCGGCTACAGGTACGAGGATTCGGGAGCCGAGCTCCCCGGCCTCTGGTTCAACGAATCCGAGCTGACCGCGCTGCTCACGATGCGGCAGCTGCTGGCGTCGCTGCAACCCGGCCTGCTCGAGCGCGAACTCTCGCCGATCGGTCGGCGCATCGAAACGATTCTCGGGCAGACCGGATGTTCGCCGACAGAAGTCGCGCGACGCATCCGGATTCTCGCCGCCGGACGCCGTGTGCTCGACGACAAGGTGTTTCGCGCGTGCGCCGACGCCGTGCTGGCCCGCCGCAGGTTGTCGTTCCTCTATCGCGCTCGTGGTCGTCGCGACGGTGACCACGAGCGCCGCTGCGTTTCGCCGCAGCGTCTGTCCCACTATCGCGACAACTGGTATCTCGATGCGTGGTGCCATGCGCGCGCAGGCCTTCGCATCTTTGCGCTCGACGAAATTCGCGAACCGGGCCTTCTCGACGAGCCATCGAAGGACGTCGACGAGGCGACGCTCGATGAGACGCTGGCCTCGTCGTACGGAATTTTCTCGGGAACACCGACCGCAACCGCCGTACTGCGTTTCACGTTCGAACGTGCGCGCTGGGTCGCCAAGGAGAAGTGGCATCCCGATCAGAGCGGCCGCTTTCTCGAAGATGGGTCGTGGGAACTTCGCGTGCCTTACAGCAGGCACGAAGAGCTCGTGATGGACATCCTGCGCTACGGTCCCGATGTCGAAGTGGTCGAGCCCGAGCCGCTTCGCCTGCTGGTGCGCGATCGTTTGCGTGCCGCTGCAGATCGCTACGCGGTGTCGCCGGAAATTCACTAGTTTTCGCCTTGTTTTCGCGTGCGCCACGCGCGCACCAGCATTTTTACCGCGAAAAATGCACGTGCTCGTCTCTTCGTGTCAGGTTCTGTCCCTGCGCACGTCTACGTTTCCGGTCATGCAAAACGACAGAAACGAAACCGGACAGCGAAGAAACACCGAACACGACGAACCAGGCAATGGGTCGGGCAATCTGGCCGTGCTCGAAACGGTGCGGCCTTTTTCGCGACTGTCCGCAGACGATCTTGCTGCGCTGGCGCGCACGACTCGAACCATCGAAGTGAGCGCACACCGGCAGATCGCGACGGCAGACATGCACGGCGACACCTCGATGATCCTCATCCGCGGTCGCGCCAAGCACTCGCTGCTGTCACAGCGCGGAGGCGACTTCGTACTGGAGATCGTCGAAGCCGGAGACCTGCTGGCCGAGCACGTTCTC
>Ga0334722_10003464_pt1 | contig 16969 bp, 18 predicted proteins | sample C3_bottom_MG_FD_207210 | JGI IMG/M metagenome (GOLD analysis project Ga0334722, IMG submission 207210) | Sediment microbial communities from Yellowstone Lake, YNP, Wyoming, USA - C3_bottom | ecosystem: Environmental > Aquatic > Freshwater > Lake > Sediment | place: USA: Wyoming | collected...
ACAAGACGAAGACGGCGCGCGAGCTCGGGATCGCCAAGTCGACCCTGTTCGAGAAGTTGAAGAAGTACGGGATCCGCACCGCGGAGTTCGACCGGTAACCGGACTTAGCGTTCGAAATCCGGACCGTTTTCGCCCCACACTGCCTCTCCCGAATCTCTCCTCCCTGTAACCCTTCGATCCGACGCGCGATCCCGGTTCCCCTCCCCGGTCGCGTCCGGGTACGCCCCTTGCTCTTCCCCCATCCATCCAAATTCACCGCGGGAGGTGGGGAGATGGGAAAGAGACTCGGAAAGAACCGCATGGGACAAGGGCTCACGGAGTACATCATCATCGTGGCGCTCGTGGCCGTCGCGGGGATCGGGATCGTCAACATCTTCGGAAACCAGCTTCGGAACCAGTTCCACACGATCGTCAAAGCGATGGCGGGCAGCGAGACGGGAACCGTCGAATCGCTCGCGGGGAAAGCCGAAAAGGAAGCCAACCAGAAGAACCTTTCCACCTATGCCGGCTCGAAGTGAGCGGGGGGCGGCGATGATCGAGTTCCTCCTCGCGGGGATTCCGCTCCTCCTTCTGATGTTGGCGATCGTCCAGCTGTCCCTGCTCTGGGCGGGGAAGAGCGCCATCGACACGGCGGCGCACCTCGCCGCCCGGAAATTCGCCCGCGTTGCCAGGGGAGACTTCCGCAAGGCGCGCGAGATCGCCTTCCTCGAGGCGTTCCAGGTATGCAGGAACCGTCCCGGGGGATCGTTCGGATCGGCCGCCATGACCGCTCTCGACATCACGAAGGACGGCGAACAGGGGGCCAACCGTGCGGATGCCGGCGAGGCGCTCTGCGTCCGCCTGACGCACGGCGTCGAACTGGTCGTCCCCTGGATCGACCGGATCCTGTTCAACCTATCCCCGGGGAGGAAGGTCCGACTCGGGGGCCACTATTACCTGATGCTGCAATCCACCCGCTGGGTGACGGTGGAGTGACCATGATCGGATATTTCTCGCGGCAGGCGGTACGGCTGCGAGCCGGAAACCACGGGCAGGCGACGGCGCTCTTCCTGGTCGTCGCCGCCACCGTCCTTGTGGTGGTCTTCGCCTCGATCCGCCTGCACCATGTCGCGGTCGCGCGGGTGACCACGGCGGATTCGGTCGACGCGATCGCCCTGTCGGCCGCCACTTGGGAGGCGCGGTGCCTGAACCTGATCGCAGCGCTGAACGACGGGGCGATCCAATGTTTCCGCGTCATCCGGTGGACTTGCGTGGTGTGGACCGCGCTGGCCGTCGCCGCGGCCTTCGGGTTCGGCGTTCCGGCGTTCGAGGAGTATACCCGGAAAGCCCGGAAACTCATTGCCGGCTACTGGGATACGGCGCACCTGCTCGTTTCCTGGTCCGAAAAAATCCGGAAGGCGGCGCCGTACCTGGTCCTCGGGGAAGTCGCCGCCCTGTCGAGCCGGCGGAACGTACCCGGAATCCTGTTCCCGCTGAACCCCCGCGGTCCGCATGACGGCAAAAACACGCTCGAGCTCCACCTGACCCCCGGCGCGCCGATCTCGCTCATGGATGCCATCGCGCCCATCAGCGGCGCATTGAACCAATTGAAGCGGATCCGGATCCTGAAGAGCATGACGAAGGCGGTCATCGTGCTGCTCGACACGGCACTGCGCGGTATTACCGGGACCAACAAGGGACCGATCCGGATGCTGGAACCCGAGAAGGATTTTCCGGACCGCCAGTTCGTCCGGTTCGAGGGAATCCACACGGTTCCCGATCTCCCCATCCCCTACCTCGATGAGCAGGGGAAGCGGCGGGTGTTCGACGAGGCGACGGCGCAACCGTACGGAGGAGGATCTGCGGAGATGACGTGGAGATCGAGGCTGACCGAACGGGGGAAGAAATGAGGCGCCGCCGTACATCGCCCTGTGGGCAATCGCTCATCGAGACGATGTTGGTCCTCCCCCTTCTCCTGGTCCTGCTCGGTGGAGGGTACTGGTTCTACCGCAATCTTTCTCTCACCTCTTCCGCGGAGAGCGCCGCGCACGCACAGATGCTCCGGGCGGGAAGAGGCTTGGCGGGGATCGAGCCCCGACTTTCCGGAACGATCCATCCGCAAAGCGACGTTGCGCACATCAAGGCGCACAACGATCCCCTGATCGGTGAGGTGCCCCTGTTTCGCGGCCTGACAGGCAGAACGGTCGCATCCACGGACGTCTCCCTCGAAAAGGAACCGGTGGGCGCGTTCCTCGACCTGGGATCCCACGCGTTCCGGCGAGAGGCGGAAGGCGCCGTCGACTGCTGGGGGAAGGAAACCGCCTCCGGCTCGACGATCCGGCGAACCGTCCAGGGGATCCTGGTGACGGGACTGCTCCGATGACCCGGAGGATTCTCGCCGGACTCGTCGTGGCGGCAGCGCTGTTCGCGTCGCTGTGCCTCGTGGGAAGCGGCAACGCGCGCAGAAGAGAGATCTCCTCGACCCGCCGTGTCGTCATCGACGGCAGGTCGTTCGTTTCCGACGAATGCTCCTCGGACGAGGATTCCCGTCTGAAAAGGGAGCTCGACAAGTTCGGCGTCCGCCTCCCCGACGGGTTCAAGTTTCCAGGGGAATCGGCTGCCTCGCACCCGGCGCTCGAAGGCCGGTTGAAGGAATCACCGCCGCTGACCGTCGAGTCGCCCCGGCTCCCTGCGGGATTGACCGCGGAGCACACCCTCCGGATGGAAGGAGAGGGGAAGCCGGTCGACCTCGTTTTCGGAACGCTGGACACCCCTGGGCCTTCCATCCGTTCCCGCCTGCTCTCCTGCGGCTGGGAATCCCTATCCACCGAAAAGGATCCCGGAAGAATACACGTACTGCAACTCACACGTGGAAAGGAGTCCAGCATTGTTTGCCTCGATGAAGCGGAAGGCGCGTTCCTTCTCTTCCGGGAAGGGGTCCGGTAAAGTACGGACACTGCTACCACTGCTTGCGGGTCTTCTCCTGTGCGCCTTCGCCCTGGCCGCCGCCGGACGCAGGGTGGCGACCGTGGAAAAAGACATCCGCCGGCAGGCGAACCCGGTAGAGGTGGTCGTCGCCTCGGTGCCGATTCCCGCGGGAGAGACGTTCAGCACGCGAAACCTCGCGAAAAAGGCGATCCCCTCTTCCGGGACGGGGCAGCGCAACGTGCCGGCTTCCGATTTCGAACTTCTGGTGGGGGCGAGCGCCAAGACGTCGATCGATCCGGGAGAGCCGGTTTTGTGGACCGACGTCGAGGAACCGTACGACGCGGATGCGTTCTCCAGGACCGTCCTTCCCGGCCGGAGGGCGATGACGCTCGGGGTGGACACGACATCGTCGTTCGCAGGCCTGCTGCACCCGGGGGATCGGGTGGACCTGCTCGTGGAACGTTCCGGGGCAAATTCCGCCGACTGGGTTCGGGACATCCCCGTGATCGCCGTGGACCGGGATCACAATCGACTCGCGCACCCCTCCGACAAAGAGGAGACGGCCACCGTGACCCTGATGGTCACCCCGGGGGAAGGAAGCCGGATCGCACGAGCCGCCGGGAAAGTGCACTGGTTCCTGCGCAACCCCGACGACAACGCTGCCGTCACTTCAGCCTGTCCAGCTGACCCCGTGACGTCCCGTGCCGTGGAGGTCTGGAAAGGCGGAGTGAAGGTTTCGCCGATCCTCGCGGCAAAGGAGACACACGAATGAGACGCCTTCTTCCGCGCGTCTGGCGCCCCGTCGCCGCCCTCTCCCTGTTCCTGGCCCTGGCGACAGGCTCCGTATCCCTGGCCTCGGAGACGATCCGGATCCGCCCGGGGTTCCAGCAGATTCTCGAACGGTCGGGCGTGACGCGACTTTCCGTCGGAAACCCGGAAATCATCGAGGCCCAACCCCTTCCCCGCGACGGTGGAATCCTCGTGGTCGGGAAAAAGGAGGGGGAAACCGACCTTGTCCTGTGGGAAAAGAGTGCGCGGACGGTGTGGCACGTCGAAGTGGGATCCGGAAAGAGATCGATCGCCGAGGATGCCCGGGCCTTCGCGGGCGCCTTTCCCGGTTTGACCATCGTCGAGGCGGGCAATTCGGTGATCCTCAGCGGTCCGGTATCGACGGCGCAGGACAAAACCGTGCTCGAGGCGTACACCCGCGCCCACCCCGGAGTCCACCTTCGGATCTCCGTGCCCGAGGAGAAGAAAACCCTCCTTCTCTACGACCTGAAGATCATCGAGATCAGCCGTGGGGAGAGCGAACAGCTGGGCATTCGCTGGCCGGACGCACTCCCGGCGAAAGGAACGTTCGCCGTCGGGACCGGAACCGCTGGAACGCTCTCCGTGGGAACCGACTTCGAGGCGCGCCTGAACCTCCTGATGGCGAACGGGAAGGCAAGGATCCTTTCCAATCCGCGCCTCGCATGCGAAAGCGGCGGGGAAGCCCAGTTTCTCGCGGGAGGGGAAATCCCGATCGTGATCATCACACCGGAGACCCGCACCGTGGAGTGGAAGACGTACGGCATCATCCTCAAGATTCACCCCGCCATGACGGAAGGGGGAAAGATCCGCACCCAGGTGAACGCGGAGGTAAGCGCGGTGGACCACGGAAGCGGGACTTCCGACGTCCCGGGATTTCTCACACGACGCGTGTCCACCCTCTTCTCCACACAGCCGGGGGAAACGGTGATGCTTTCGGGTCTCGTCAAGAGCGAGATGGCGAAGGACGTCGCCAAGGTCCCGCTCCTTGGTCAGATCCCCGTGATCGGGGAACTGTTCAAATCGCGCAACTTCCGCGAGAACCGCACGGAGCTCGCGATTTTCATCACCCCGATCGAGGTGTCCGGGGACGCCGCCACCGAAGCCGCAAACTGGGAGCGGAAAGCGGAGAAGGAAAGGGAGAACCTCCGCTTCCGGCTGCTGGACTGACGCAACGAATCAAAACACTGGTCGGGAGGGATCGAATGAACGGTGACATCCGACGCATGCTGCACCAGACCGTGGTGTCGCGTCTGGACGCAAGGAAGACGGGCCTGTCGTTTTCGGAGGATGTCGGCCGCTGGCGGGACCGCGCCGAGGAATACCTGCGGGCGGAGATGTGCGGACTGTCCCTGGGGACCGAGGAACGGGACGCCTTGCGGCGGGAGATCCTTGACGAGATCTTCGCCTTCGGACCGATCACTCCCCTGCTCTCCGACCCTTCCGTCTCCGAGATCATGGTGAACGGATACGAGACGATCTACGTGGAGCGAAGCGGGTTAGTGGCCCGGCACGGAGGTACGTTCCTCTCGGAGGAGTCGCTTCGCGCGACGATCGACCGGATGGTGTCCAAGGTCAATCGGCGTCTCGACGAATCTTCCCCGTACGTCGACGCCCGGCTCCCGGACGGGTCGCGAATCAACGCGATCATACCGCCGGTTTGCCTCACCGGGGCGTGCCTGACGGTCCGCAAATTCCGGAAGGAAGCGTTCTCCCTCGAGGAACTCGTCCGCATCGGGTCGGTGGCCCAGGATGCGGCAAATTACCTGAGAGCGGCGGTTCGGGAGCGGCGCAACATCATCGTCTCCGGTGGAACCGGCTCCGGGAAGACCACCCTGCTGAACGCCCTGTCCCAATTCATCCCCGAAGAAGAGCGGATCGTCACGATCGAGGATGCGGCGGAGATCCGGCTTCAGAAACCCCACGTGATCCGACTGGAAGCGAGGGCGGTCAACATCGAAGGGTCGGGGGCCGTCACCATCCGGGACCTTGTCCGAAACTCCCTCCGTATGCGCCCCGATCGGATCATCGTGGGGGAGTGCCGTGGAGGGGAGGCGATCGACATGCTGCAGGCGATGAACACGGGACATGACGGCTCGATCACCACGGGACACGCGAACACCCCCCGGGACATGCTCCGCCGCCTGGAAACGATGGTCCTGCTTTGCGGGGTGGAGATCCCGATCCGCGCGATCCGGGAGCAGATCGCCTCCGCGATCGACGTGATCGTCCACACCGGGCGGATTGTCGGCGGTAAAAGGGCGGTCACGTCGATCACCGAAATCACCGGCATGAACGAGTCGCAGATCCTGCTCCAGGAACTGTTCCGTTGGTCGAAGGGGAACGACGGCGCGGGGCGTCTCGTCGTCACCGGCATCCCTTCCCGTTTTTGCCACGGGAGAGGCGACACGTGGGACTGACGCTCGCCGAAGCGGGGATCTTTGTCCTGGGCGTCGCGCTGATCGCCCGGTTTCTCGTCCGAGCCGCGCTGCCGCGGGCGCGTTCGAGGTTCGTATCCGCGGCAAACCGTCACTCCGACGAATTGCGCGAAGAGTTCGTGCGCCTGCCGCCGGCGCGGATCGCCGCCATTCTGCTCGTTTCCGCCGCCGTGCTCGCGGTTGCGGCGCTGGCGGCGACCCGGTCCGTTGCCGTCGCGGCGGCGGCGGGCTCCGCGCCGGTTCTCTTCGCCGGCCTTCTGATCCGGTGGTACCGCAACCGACGAAAGCGGTCCATGCTTTCCCAGCTGCCTGCGCTCCTCGACCTCCTGTCCGGGCATGTGAGGGCGGGGCACAGCCTCTCTGAGTCCCTCGCGGAGACCGTCCCCCTGTTGCCCGCCGGAATCCGTGAAGAGATGGCGTGGGTCCTGCAACAGAACCGCCTGGGGACGCCGCTGGCGGAAGTTCTGGCACAGTGGGAGGAACGCGTCCGTTCGGAGGAGATCTCCCTCCTCGTGCGCCCCCTGCGGGCGGCGATCCCCGGAGGGGGGAACGTCGTGGACCTGCTGGAGCGCACCCGGGACATCCTTCGGCTCCGGATGCGGACGACGGAAAAGCTTCGAAGCATGACGGCCCAGGCCCGACTGCAGGCATCGGTCCTGACGCTGCTCCCTCCGGCCTTCGCGGTCGCCCTTTCGAAGATCGATCCCGGATTCTTCCCGAACCTCATCGGCACTCCGCAGGGACAAACGATCATGGCGATCGCGTTCGTCCTCCAGATCATGGGCTGGATCACCATACGGAAGATCTTGTCGGTGCGGCCATGAGGTCGCGGGACTTCTTCCTCATCGGTGCGCCGATGTTCCTCGGGGGCTCCTTTCTCGCCGCGTTCCTTCTGCGCACGTGGAAGGAGCGTCCCATCGCCCGCTCCATGCAGGCGTACCGATCCGCCCATGACCGGCTGACGGAGGGGCTGGTCGCGAAAGGGGTCCTTCGGCTCCCCGGAGCTTGCCTCGTCTCCCCCCTCCGGCACTGGGCGTTCGCGGAGCTCTTCGCGCTGCTCGTCTTCCTCGCCGTCATTTCGGGAAACCGCTCCGCGTCGGGGCTGGCGCTGGCGATCGCCGCGGCGGCGCCGCTCGGCTTCGGCGTCGCCTGGTTCTCTTTGCGCGGAGCCGCTCGGGAGGCGCTTCGCTCGGTGCAGCGCGACCTCCCAGTGGCGTGCTTCCTCCTCTCCCTCCTTCTCGAATCGGGAATGGGCGCCTCTTCGGCGCTGCAGGAAACGTCGGGCTCCATCCCGGAGGGAGCCCTCGCCCGAGAACTGCGAGAGCTGGTCCGCTCCCGCTCGCTCGGCGTTCCCCGGGGAGAATCGATCGAGCGATCGCGGCGGCGAGTGCCCGTCGAGGATTACCGGCTGTTCCTCAACCATGTCCTGCAGGGGGAGCGGCTCGGAATCGGGCTGTCTCGGAGCCTGCGGGAACTCTCCGCGAAGATGCTGGAAAGCCAGGAGCACCGGGCGGAGACGATCGCCCAGCAGGCAGCGGTGAAGATGCTGTTCCCCCTGGTCTTTTTCATCTTTCCGGCCGTGTTTCTCATCATCCTGTCCCCGGTGATCCTTGGCCTGTGGGACAGGCTCGCGGGGTGAACCTCATGGATCACGGGTATCGGACACGAACATGGGCGGTGCTGGCCGCCGTGTCGCTCCTCCTGTGCACGGCGGACGCTGGATCCGGAGAAGCGGGATCCCTCCGGGAAGGGGGCCCCGCCTTCGTTTCCGGAGGAGGGAAATCCGTCCGGCTGTCCCTGAAGATCTCCAGCGCGAAGAAGAAGAAACGCCAGGTTTCCTTCTACAAGAGCGTGGCGCGGCATGCGAAAACCCGGCCTACCGACGACCGGAGCCCGCCATCGGGACGATGAACTTCGGGTTGTCTCCGGGGCGGACGACGATGATCTTCACCTGATCGATCCCGAGCGGCTCGTTCACGAAGCGGAGCCGCTGCTCTCCCGCCGGCAAACGCACGGCGGTCAGAGGGGTCTCGCCGAGCAAACGGTTCCCGAGGTAGACTTTCGCCCACGGGATCGCCTGGATCGCCTCCATCGTCCCGATCAGGGGCTGCAATTCTGCGCGGAATGCCGGTCCCGCCGCCAACGCGTCCGCCGGGACGGATTGACGTTCGTACCCGTCCTTTGAAAGGACGACCTTCCGGCCCGCGAGGGAATCGACGTCCATCTGCAGCGGCGTGTTCCCGATCGACGCACCGCTCTCCAGCAGTACGGACGCTCCCGGGGGATCGGTCTCGATCCGGACAAGGCGCGCCACGGGCTTGACCGGAGTCGCGGGTGGATCTGGAATTCGCGGAGTTGGCGGATTAGGAGATTCGGGGCGGGGCGATGTTCCCTCCGCCGGAACCGCGATATGCACGGCTGGTGATACGAGGGCCACGGCGGGAGGCTGGGGGACCACGGCGGCCACCGGGACGGGCGCCGCATCGATCGTCGGTCGTTGCCGCACCTCCTTCCACAAGAGAACGCCTCCCACCACGACGGCCGCGAACATGGCGGCGGCGCCCGCCTGGACGGTTCTTCCCCTCCCGCCGTACCGCTCTTCCGGTTCCTTGACCATCGCAGGACGGGATTCCGGCTCCGCCGGCGGATCGGGGGCCGTCTCCTCCTCCGGCGGGACGGGGAAGAGGGCGTCCCAGAAATCGGCCATCACCGGAACCGATGCGGAGGGAGGGCCGACCCGCGCGAGTTCTACAAGAAACGCCGCCGCGCCGGGATAGCGATCCGCCGGGCGTTCCGCGACGGACTTCCGCAGGACTCCCGCCAACTCGGCGGAAACGCCGGGAAACGGGAGCGTCCGGGCGTCGAATCGCCGGATCCCTTCAAGGATCTCTTCCGGACCGTCCCCTTCGAACAGCCTGCGGCCGAGGAGCAATTCCACGGAGATCACTCCCGCGGCGAACAGGTCGGAGGTGGTGGTCGCCCCCTCCCCTCGAATCCGCTCGGGCGCGAGGTACCCGGATTTCCCGGCCCGCGTCCCTCCGTCCACCTGTTCCTCTCCAACGGCGCGGGAGATCCCGAAATCCGCGATTTTCACCGTCCCGTTGCGGGCCACCAGGATATTCGCCGGGGATACGTCACGGTGCACGATCCCCTTCTCGTGGAGGTACGCGAGGCCCGATCCGATCCCGTCGACCCAATGACGCCAGACACCGGGGGAGATGGGGATGTGGAGTTGACGCGCCTGCTCCGCCGCCTGGGCGAGATTCCATCCCTCGACATATTCCATCGCGAGAAAGTGGGCGTCCCCCTCCCGGCCGAAATCGAACACCTGGACCAGGTTGGGGTGGGAAAGGGAAGCGGCAAGGCGCGCCTCGCGTGCGAAGAGTTCCCGAAAGCGCGGGTCATCCGCATGGCGCGGGTGCACCACCTTCAAGGCGACCCGTTTCCGGAACCCTTCCTCTCCCCAAAGCCGGCACAGGTACACCTCCGCCATGCCGCCCGCGGCGATCCTTCGCAGAACGCGGTATTTCCCGAACCTGTCCGGAATCAACTCCCCCGCCTGCCGTCGTCGTCGATGACCGGCACCGCCGCCCCCGTCTTTCCCTTCGCCGACGGCCGGACGGGGAACTCCATCTCGAACACGGTCCCCCGTGGCGTGTTGTCCATCATCCGCACGGTGCCTCCGTGGTCGTTCGCGATCGCGCTCACGATGGCGAGCCCCAATCCCGTGCCCCCCTCCCGGCGCGAAAAATACGGCTCGAAAAGGCGGTCCCGGTCCCCGGGCGGGATTCCCGGCCCGTCGTCCGCAACGTCGATCCGCGCCGTCCCCGCCGCCACATCGTGCGTGCACGTGACCAGAACGTTCCCCCGGTCCCCGAGCGCGGCCGCGGCGTTGTCGAGCAAATTGGTGACGGCGCGCCGGATCTGGACCGGGTCGAACCAGACGCGCGGAGGACCTTCCTGCCGGAACTCCCAGCGAATCCCCGGATGGGACGTCCGGTACGTTTCCACGACGGTGCGAATCTCCACCGGGAGATCCCCCTCTTCGAGGCGGGGGACCGGCATCCGCGCGAAACGCGTGAACTCGTCGACGAGGTGCTTCAGCGTGTTCACCTCGGAAAGGATCGCCTGCGTGCACTCGGCGAACACGGGGTCTTCCGCGTGCGCCGAGGCGTATTTCCGTCGCATCCGCTCGGTGGAGAGCTGGATCGGCGTCAGGGGGTTGCGGATGTCGTGCGCGATCCTCCGGGCCACCTCGCGCCACGCGAGGACGCGCTGAAGGCGCATCGCCTGGGAGAGGTCGTCGAATGCGGCGACCAGCCCCATGTACTCGCCCGAGTCGTCGCGCAGCGCGGTGAGGCTGACCCGAAAGGCGATCCGCTTCTCCCCCACGACCAGTTCCACCTGGCGCTCGACCTGCCCCCCCGCGGCCTCACCCGCCTCGCGGTAGAGGCCCCGGATCGCCTCGTAATGCTCCTCACGGAGCACCTCGCGGTACATCCGACCCACGGCGCCGTCCGTGGGGATCCGGAGGAGCCGCTCCGCCACCTTGTTGATCATCGCGATTCTGCCGTGGCGGTCGATGACGATGACCCCCGTCGAGATGCTGTGGAGGATCGTCTCGATGAACTGCGTCCGTCGGCGCAGTTCGTCGTACGTCCGCGCGAGGGAGGCGTTCGTTTCCTCCAGGTTCCCCTTCATCGCCTTCAGGTCCGCCGTCATCCGGTTGAACGAGGCGACGAGGGTGCCGAACTCGTCGCCGGAACGGTAGTCCAGCGAAACGTCGAGGTTCCCCCGGGCCACCTCTTCGGTCCCCTCCGCGAGCAGCTGCACCGGCACGGTGATCTGCCGCGCGAGGTAGATCCCCATCCAGGAGGCGGCGAAGACGATCAGGAGCGTGATGAGGATGAGGATGCCGACGTAGCTGGCCCGGATGGGGTCATCCAGGAGCCGCACCTGGTGGTATTCGTCGTACGCCTTTGCGATTTCGCGGATCCGCGCCGCCTCCGCCGGAGGGAGGGACCGTGCCGCCACGACGATGGCGCCCCCGGGGGCGCGGCGCCAGGCGGCGGCGAACCCGTCCCCGATGAGGGTCCCCGACTCCTTTCCGTCCACGGTCCCCTTCATCCCCTTGACCCGCTTGAGGATCTCCGATCCAACCTGCGGCGGGAGATCGCCGTTCCGGGCGACTTCGGCGTCCTTCTCGTAGAAGAGCAGGGCGGCTCCGGGGGGTGCCACGGCGCGAAACCCTTCGGACGCTGCGCTCTCGGCGGCAGGGGAAAGGGTTCGGGCCTCCTCCTCCAGGCGTTCCCTGGCGATCTCGATGGCGCCGGTAAGGGCCTGCCCCACCCTGCCGCCGATCCACGACTTGATGCTCGTCGTCGTGATGTTCGTCGCGGCGATGAAAAGGAGCATCGTCGGGAAGAGAGAGAAGCAGATGAAGATGAGGACGAGACGGGATCGGAGCTTCGCCCCCAGGATGTTCCGCCGCCGGTCCAGGAGAATCTTGAAGACGTTCCGTGTGACGAGGAAGATCAGGAGGACGACGAAGACGACGTTCAGGTTGATCAGCGCGAAGATGACGATGTTGCTGGAGAACGTGACCGCCCCGCCGACCGCCGCCAGGTGGGCCTCGAAGAACGTCAGGCCCGCGACGAGGATCGCGACGATCCCGATGGCCCACCGCTCCCTGCGCCGCTTCGCGGGCTCCGCTCCCAGCGAAGGCGGGAGCATTCCGACGGGAGGTGTGGTCACGGGGCCTGAAGGTACCCGCGGGCCCAGGCGGTATCGACGTCCCACAGGGAGGAGAAGAAGAAGATGGATCGAAGCGGTTCGGAAAGCCCCACCTTATCCAGCCGGGCGCGTACGCGTGCCCGGTACGGTTTCCCCTTTTCCACGTCTCCGGTCACGGGGACGACCACCTCGAACCGGGTCATCCGGTCAAGGGCGGCAAGGACGTCCGCCAGCAGCTCGTCTCCGTCGTCGCGGTGGAGCCGGTAGACGCCCGACAGGGCGTCGTACCGGACGGAGCGGGTATACTGGATCTTCCCCATCGGCCGGTTGAACCATCTTCTGTAGACCCGCTCGACCTCAACGGTAGTCTTGAAGGTGATCTCGATACCGGACTTCAGCGCCTCGACCATTTCGGGGGTAAACGCGTTCCGGAGGGTGAACCCGACCCTGGCCTCTCCGCCACGGATCGTCCCGGAGACTTCCGAGATTGCGGGGACGGGCGGCCCGGCAGGGGAACTCCCGGGCAGGAGCCCCAGCAGGGTCAGCGTAATAAAGGCAACCAGGAGGCGCAAGGCGATCACGTCTCTCCGAACAACTCGTCCTGGGCGGACGTCTTCGGTACCGCCATTCCCAGATGTTTCCACGCGGCGGGAGTGGCCACCCTTCCCCGCGGGGTGCGCTTGAGGAAGCCCCGCTGGATGAGAAACGGCTCGTAGACGTCCTCGATCGTGTCCCGCTCCTCGCTGACGGAGGCGGAGATCGTCTCCACGCCGACGGGACCTCCCCCGAACTTCTCGAGGAGCACCCGCAGGATCTTCCGATCCATCACGTCGAGCCCCTCCCGGTCCACCTCCATCCGCAGCAGGGCGTGATCCGCGATTTCCTTGGTGATCGTGCCGTCCCCCGTTACCTGGGCGAAGTCGCGGACGCGCCGCAGCAGACGGTTCGCGATGCGCGGCGTTCCCCGGGAACGACGGGCGATCTCCCCGGCTCCCGCCTCGTCGACGGGGATGGAGAGGGCGGCCGAGGAGCGCCGGATCACTTCCTTCAGCTCCTCCGTCCCGTAATACTCCAGGCGCAGGGGAACCCCGAACCGGTCCCGCAACGGCGAAGTGAGCAGCCCGGTGCGCGTCGTGGCCCCCACCAGGGTGAATCTGGGAAGCGTGAGGCGGATCGATTTCGCGGACGGACCTTGTCCGAGGATGATATCGAGGGCAAAATCCTCCATCGCGGAGTAGAGCAGCTCCTCGACCACGCGCGTCAGCCGGTGGATCTCGTCGATGAAGAGGACGTCCCCGGGCTCCAGCGCCGTGAGGATCGCAGCGATGTCCCCTTTCCGCTCGATCGCGGGGCCGGAGGTCGTGCGGATCCCCACCCCCATCGCGTTCGCGATGATGTGGGCCAGCGTCGTCTTCCCGAGGCCCGGCGGGCCGGAGAGGAGGACGTGGTCGAGGGGTTCGCCGCGGCCGATCGCCGCCTCGATGTAGGTCCGGAGGTTCGCCACAATTGCGGCTTGCCCGATGAACTCGCTGAACCGCTTCGGCCGCAGGGAGAGATCGACGGTGCCCTCGCCGCCGCCGGCGGCGGGATCGACGATGCGTCCGCCCGTCATCTCCCCGTCCCCCCGTTCCGTCGTCACGCGTCAGCGCCCTCCCGACAGGCGGCGCAGCGACTCCCGGACCAGGAGATCCGCGGGGAGATCGGCGCCTTTCTCCCGGCGCACGGCCGCGACGACGAGCTGGGCCTCCGTCCGGGGGAACCCGAGGGAGATGAGCGCCTCCGAGGCCTGCGCTTCCGGCGCGGTCGGGACTTCCATCGGCTCCCCTCCCATGGGGATGAAATCGACCGAAACCTTTTTCAGGCGGTCCGGCAGCTCCAGGGCGATCCGCTGGGCGAGCTTTTTCCCGATCCCCGGGACGCGCGTGAAGGCGGCGGCGTCTTCCCGTGCGCACGCCGCGAGGACGCCTGGAACCGCGAGGACCGACAACACCGCCATGGCGGACTTCGGCCCAACGCCATTCACGCCGATCGTCGCCAGGAAGATCTCGCGCTCCGTGTCCGTGGAGAAACCGTACAGGTCGGCGCCGCCCTCCCGGAAATGGAGATGCGTGCGGAGGATGCAGCTCTCACCGTCGGGGGGGAGGTCCTTGCGGGTCGCGTCGGAGACGCGCGCGCGGAATCCGATCCCGGCGCACTCCAGCACCACGAAATCCTTCCCGCCCCCGGCCAGGCGCCCTCGAAGATGGTCGATCATCGCGGGTATGATACCACGCGGGTGACGGCGCGGCAGAAGGCCATGGCGAGGGCATCGGAGGCGTCGGGAGGAATCGGGTCGCGGATCCCGAGGAGGCGGGCGACCATTCCGGCGACCTGCTCCTTGGGGGCGCCGCCGTATCCGGTCGCCGCCGCCTTGATCTCCTTGGCGCTGTATTCGTGGACGGCGACGCCTTGGGCGCCGCAGGTGACGATCGCGGCGCCGCGCGCCTGGCCGAGCTTGAGGGCGGAAGAGGGGTTTTTCGCGAGGAAGACCTTCTCCACCGCGGCTTCCGTGGGCCGGTGGAGAAGAATCAGATCGGTGAGTTCCCGGTGGATCTTGAAGAGACGGTCGGGGAAGGACGCCTCGCCTTCGAGCCGGATGACGCCCCACGCCACGGGGGACACGGCGTTCCCCCGGACGTCGACGATCCCGTACCCGGTCCTCAGCGACCCCGGGTCGATGCCTAAAATCCGTCGCAGAAACGTCCCTCCCCCATGCGGCCCCGAATACTGCGTTTCCTAGATACGGTAACGTATCGGGAAGACGGCACGGAAGGCGCACGAAACAGGAGGGTCCGGCGGAGTCGCCGCAGGAGGGGGGGCGCAGTGAGGTAAAGCGCAGCCGTGCAGGTTCACCGCACGGCGAGCCACGAACGGAGCCCCGCCCTCCGAGGCGGCGCAGCCGAAAGGGGAATCCCATAGGCGCAGCGCCTTCCAGGATCGCTCTTTGGATACGTTGCCGTATTTAGAAACGCGACACATTTAGCCGAACGCCTCCATATCCTCGTCGGAGATGTCGAAGTTCGCCCAGACGTTCTGGACGTCGTCGGACTCCTCGAGGGCGTTCATCATCTTGAGCATCGTTTCGGCGGGCTTCCCCTGGAGATGGACCGTGGTCTGGGGAACCATGGCCACTTCGGCCGAGGAAATTTTCACGTCCTTCTCCTCGAGCCCCTTTTTCACGTCCTCGAATACCTCCGGCTCGCACCGCACCTCGAACTCATGGGATTCGGGATCGTTGTCGACGTCGGCGGCGCCGAGGTCGAGGGCGAGCTCCATCAGCTTCTCTTCACCGACGGACTCCTTGAGGACGCTGATCGACCCTTTCTTGCCGAACATCCAGTTGACGCACCCCGTCTCGCCGAGGTTGCCGTTGTATTTCGTGAACGTGTGCCGCAGATCGGCGACCGTGCGGTTCTTGTTGTCGGTGAGGACCTTCACCAGCACCGCGACGCCGCTGGGCCCGTACCCTTCGTACATGTACTCCTCGTACGAGACGCCTTCGAGCTCACCGGTCCCCTTCTTGATCGCGCGGGAGATGTTGTCGTTCGGCATGTTGACCGCCTTGGCGGCCAGGATCGCGGCCCGGAGACGGGCGTTCCCCTCCGGGTCGCCGCCGCCGATCTTCGCGGCGGTGATGATCTCGCGTGTGATCTTGGTGAACGCCCTGCCGCGCAGGGCGTCGGCCTTCCCCTTCTTGTGCTTGATCGAGCTCCACTTATTATGACCGGACATAGGCTCGCCGCTCCGTCATCCCTTAGGTTTGTGGCATTTCGAAAGAAAAGGCCCCTGCTCCGTTTCCGGCGCAAGGGCCCAAGATTAAATTCGGCGGCGACCTACTCTCCCACGGGGGTAACCCCGCAGTACCATCGGCGCTGGAGAGCTTAACTGCCGTGTTCGGGATGGGAACGGGTGTTGCCTCTCCGCCATCGCCACCGAAAGCTGGAAATCCGCGCAACCATGTGCGCCAACCGATCCGCCCTGCGTGTCCGAAATCTTTCATCCGTTGAATAGTGGTCAAGCCTCACGGGCGATTAGTACCGGTCAGCTAAACGCATCGCTGCGCTTACACACCCGGCCTATCAACCTCGTAGTCTACGAGGGCCCTTCAGGGGGCTTAAAGCCCCGGGAGACCTCATCTCAGGGCGGGTTTCCCACTTAGATGCTTTCAGCGGTTATCCCTTCCGCACATAGCTACCCAGCGATGCCCCTGGCGGAACAACTGGTACACTAGCGGTGCGTCCATCCCGGTCCTCTCGTACTAGGGACAGCTCCCTTCAAGTCTCCAACGCCCACACCAGATAGGGACCAAACTGTCTTGCGACGTTTTAAACCCAGCTCACGTACCGCTTTAATTGGCGAACAGCCAAACCCTTGGGACCTACTTCAGCCCCAGGATGCGATGAGCCGACATCGAGGTGCCAAACCTCCCCGTCGATGTGAACTCTTGGGGGAGATAAGCCTGTTATCCCCGGCGTACCTTTTATCCGTTGAGCGATGGCCCTTCCATGCGGAACCACCGGATCACTAAGACCTGCTTTCGCACCTGCTCGACTTGTCAGTCTCGCAGTCAAGCTCCCTTATGCCTTTACACTCGACGGCTGGTTTCCAATCAGCCTGAGGGAACCTTCGCGCGCCTCCGTTACTCTTTGGGAGGCGACCGCCCCAGTCAAACTGCCCACCAGGCATTGTCCCCGGCCCGGATGACGGGCCCAGGTTAGAATTCCGGAACAACCAGGGTGGTATTTCACTGACGGCTCCACCGGAGCTGGCGCCCCGGCTTCAAAGCCTCCCACCTATGCTACACAAGCTATTCCAAAATCCAATGCCAAGTTGCAGTGAAGGTGCACGGGGTCTTTCCGTCTAGGTGCGGGTAACCGGCATCTTCACCGGTATTTCAGATTCGCCGAGCCCCTCGTTGAGACAGTGCCGCGATCGTTACGCCATTCGTGCAGGTCGGAACTTACCCGACAAGGAATTTCGCTACCTTAGGACCGTTATAGTTACGGCCGCCGTTTACCGGGGCTTCGGTTTGAAGCTTCGGGGGT
>Ga0334722_10003465_pt1 | contig 16969 bp, 15 predicted proteins | sample C3_bottom_MG_FD_207210 | JGI IMG/M metagenome (GOLD analysis project Ga0334722, IMG submission 207210) | Sediment microbial communities from Yellowstone Lake, YNP, Wyoming, USA - C3_bottom | ecosystem: Environmental > Aquatic > Freshwater > Lake > Sediment | place: USA: Wyoming | collected...
GAATTACGGTTTCTCCCAGGAAATCCTTGGTCTTGCTGACCACGATTCCACTCAGCAAGGGCGGGACTCTTGCGGCGGCTGACAGTTGCTGCTCCCCGCCAAAGCCATCCAAAAAAGTCAGGATGTCCAGCCCTTCGTGTGGGGATGCTCTGAAACTCCCGGACTTCCACCACTTTTCCTTTTCTCCGAATCTCATCCCCGGCAGAAACAGCCACTCCGCCAGATCGGTTCCAGTGTAGCCGTTGAGTTGCCGGAAGGTTTCCGTAAAAGTACTTGCTGGAAGATTTGGGTCGTTTGCAGGCATCGGTTTCTCTGATATTCCCCCGGGCGTTTAGGCAGCAATAATCACCAGTGTCGGCGGGAGCATCGTATGCCGGTGCTGATTATTTGACAAGCTCTGATTAACTGCTTCAGCCTGTTTGCTTAAGGTGTAGATAAGCTACTAACCGGACGCAATGTGCGTCCAATTTTCTGCAATCAGGCTTGAGTGGCTGGAAATTGCCATTGTTAGTAATCTGGACGGTGGTAGATGCGATAAAACAATGAGATGCCTGGTGTGATGCGCTCTGGCGTGAGGTTGATATGGAAGATCTTATGGGTGTGTGGGCGAAATTGAGGACGAATAATGCGCAAAATATTTATCATTTAAAAACATCAATGATATCAAGCACAAACAGTAAATAAGCCTTCTGTGGGTTATTCGGGCTGTGCTGGTGATTGTGCTGATAACTAACCGATAATACAAGATTAAAACTCAGTTTCTAAATCGTGAATGATCAACCTATGGTTTACGTTATTGAGGATATTGCTATTCATTAATACTTGACAATAGGTGTTTCCATAATTTAATCTCCGACCATCTTGAATTTAGCTGATGTTTTTGCAGGTGCCTCGGCGAGACTTTATGCCGGGCCAATTTTCCAAGTCGAAGGGGGAGCTGAGATGGAAGGCGTTTTATTTCTCGTATTTTGGATCAGTTGTGCGGCGCTGCATACGTACTATGACTTGAAAATTAAACCGGTGTTTCGGGCCAAAGCGGAGGAGCGGTCCGATTACCCCGGTTTTTAGGGTGAGTGGTTGGGGAGGCGTTATAATCTTTTTTATTTCAAGGAAAAGGAGTTTGTTATGAAGAATCTGCTAGCAAGTATCCTGCCTCAAGAGGGAGGGCTGGAAGTCAGCACTTCTCGGGGGTACAATGTCGCGGTGATGGTAAGCGGGCTGTTCGCCGCTGCCGGCATTGCGTTCGGCCTGCATGCCCTGTTGATCGGGCATGAACATGCCTACAACAACACCCGGGAAATCCCCTGGGGGTTGTTGATTTCGACCTATGTGTTTTTCGTTGTTACCTCGACTGGTCTCTGTCTGGTGTCCTCAATTGGTCATGTTTTCAATGTTGAAGCCCTGAAGCCCATCGCCAAGCGCTCGGTGTTCATGGCCATCGTCAGTATTGTCGCCGGCTTTATCGTGATCGGTTTTGAAATCGAAAACCCTTGGCGGATGCCGGTTTGGAACATACTGGGGGCTAATCCGACCTCCAATATCTGGTGGATGGGCACCCTTTACGGTGCTTACCTCTTCTTCATCGCGGTGGAGTTCGCTCTCCTGCAGATGGGTAAGCACAAACAGGCGGGTATCCTCGGACTCTTAGGGCTTATTTCCGGTATCGCTGCGCATAGCAACCTGGGGGCGGTTTTCGGTTTATTGAGTGGCCGTGAGTTCTGGCACGGACCCTACATGCCCATTTATTTCATTACCTCCGCCATGATGTCCGGCTGTTCGGCGGTAATCTTCTTTACCTGGATCGGCTATAAGGCCAATGGCTGGGAAATGAGTGACTCCCTGGCAAATTCCCTGCGCACCACGGCAAAACTTGGGGCTACTCTTACCGCAGTCATTATGTTTTTCACCACCTGGAAGATGATTACCGGGATCAGCGGTCATCCCCCGGGTAAGTATGAGGCCATGATGGCTTTGATTAGTGGCCCTTATGCCATTAACTTCTGGGTCGGCGAAGTGATGCTGGGCATGGTCATCCCTTTCGCGCTGATTCTTTCCGTCAAGGCCCAAAAGCTACCGGTACTGTTTCTCGCTTCAGTTTCAGCCATCATCGGGATATTTTTCATGCGTTATGATCTGGTGGTGGTGGGGCAGATCGTTCCTCACTTTGCCGAGTACGGAGTGGTGGATATGCCTGAGCTGTTCTCGTATGTGCCGTCGCTGCACGAGATCATGATCGTCTTGGGTGGTTTAGGCCTCTGTGTCATGGGTTTCCTGATGGGTGAGCGGCTCTTCCGTGGGCATCTCTCCGAGGATCATTAACCAATTAAATTGCCGAAAGTTGGGTCACGCCTGATTGTAATGATCAGGTGTGACCGAATGGTGGTGAGGACGCGCTGTGAAATTGATGGCTTCGAGAAAAAAAACCAAGATTCAATCTTTGACCGCGTCAACTCCGATTTATCCGATTGGGGTTGCGGCAAGATTGCTGGATGTGCACCCGCGGACCTTGCGGATATACGAGGATGAGGGTCTTATCACCCCTGCGCACAAGGGGCAGAGAAGGATGTTCTCCGAGAATGATATCCGCTGGATCCGCTGTCTCCGGAAGATGATCCATGAGCAGGGCATCAGTATCATGGGGATCAAAAAGCTCTTGGACTTGGCGCCTTGCTGGGAAATTGCCGAATGTCCGGTTGAGGTTTACTGCGACTGTGATGCCAGTGTGGATCGGGCTGCGCCGCGAGCCATCAGAGTGGCCGGTGATAAGCGGGCCGAGATGCTGGCCAAGGCTGCCGTCAGAGGCGCTGTGACTCCACTGGATGAGATCGGTAAAAAGTCCGGCAGTCGTTAGGCGGGCCAGTTGGTAATCAGTTGGATTGAGCCGGGGCGGTTTCGCCCCGGCTTTTTTTATTCCTCGGGGAAATCCGGGTCAGCGGGGCCAGAGAGGCAATATTTGTGGATTTTTCGCCTTAAGGTGTCCTTGGAGATACCTAATTCTTTACAGGTCATTAGTTTTCGCCATCCGTTGCGCTCCAGGGCGGCGAGAATAGCCTGCTTTTCAAATTCGTCCAAAGAACGAGGCGAAGGCATGTCAGTGTTGGCAGCCGCTTCCTGGGGCGCGAGGGGTTCAGGGAGGTGGCTTGGCTTGATCAATCCACCGTGGCAGAGGATAAAGGCGTACTCAATAATGTTTTCCAGTTCCCTGATGTTGCCGGGGAAATTGTAACGCATGAGAATGTCCATCGCTTCTTCGGAGATCCCGGTGATTTCCTTGCCCTGTCGAGCACTGAAAGTTTTAATGAAATGTTGACAGAGCATAGGAATGTCTTCTCGGCGGTCCCGGAGGGGGGGCAAGAGAAGCTTGACCACATTAAGACGGTAGTAGAGATCATCGCGAAACAAACCTTGACCGACCAGGGTCAACAGGTCGCGATTGGTGGCAGCTATGACCCGGACGTCCGCCTTGACCGAGGTATTTGATCCCAACGGTTCGTAGACGCGCTCTTGGAGAACCCTGAGAAGCTTTACCTGTAACGAGGCGGGAATGTCCCCGATCTCATCGAGAAATATGGTGCCCTTTTCGGCGGCGGCGAAACGGCCTTGGCGGTCATGTTTGGCATCGGTGAAGGCGCCGGCCTTGTATCCGAAAAGTTCTGATTCCAGCAAGGTCTCAGGCAGGGCGCCGCAGTTGACTGTGACAAAAGGTCCCTTGCGACGGTTGCTGGAGGTGTGGGTCGCCCTGGCCACCAACTCTTTGCCAGTGCCGCTCTCGCCGAGGATGATAACGTTGCTGTCGCTTTTGGCTATTTCCGGCAAGATCTCGAAGATCCTTTGCATGGCAAGGTTCTTGCTGATCACATCGCCGAAGGTCGAGCGTTTACGCGGCGGGTGTCGGGCTGGGTGAGTTTCGCTCATGTCGCGAAATGTTTCAACACCCCCGATAATGTTGCCCTCTTTGTCCACAAGAGGAGAGGCGCTGACCGAGACCGGGATGGGGCGCCCGTCTCGGTAGCTGATCGTAATGACCTGGTTGGAAACGGGGAGGCCGTTATAAAGGCTCGTGGCCACCGGGCACTCTTCGCCGCAACAGGAGGCGCGGAAGATTTCACTGCAAAGGCGCCCGATGGCCTCGTCACCAAGCCAGCCGGTGATCTTCTCGGCGGCCCGATTGAACGAGGTTATCGTCCAGTTGCGGTCGACGGTGAAAATGCCGTCAGCGACGCTGGCCAGGATTGCATGATCAAGCAGGAGCTCGGCACTGTTACTGGCATCTCCAGCAATTCCGTCAGAAAGTTGATCGGGGCGCGGGATTGACAATGATGTGCGCTTGTTGTCTGGTTTCTGCTGGTTGCGGAATGTCATGGCAAGATATTTGAAATTACAAGCGAAATCGCCTGTCTATCCGGCGAGTTAAATGCCTATGGCCTGAAAAGTCAATTGGAAAAGTGGCAGGGGGGATGTGCCGGAATGGGTCTTTGATATTCCGCCGATTTCTCGGGGTGTTGAGTGAGTACCAGAAGTATTAATGTCTTGACATGTTGTCTTGCGCAATTAGAATGGAAAGATTTCCGCTGTTCTTGACTATAACAGTTTGAATGTTAGCCTTTTAGCTCAAAGTTTTGCTGATTGACCTTTACCGGGGGCATCTGCTCGGGGCCGGATGATAGAAAAAAGAAGGGGGTGCCGAGTCAGGCAGTTAAGTCTGGGAGGCATGGAAATTTAACCGAGGGAGAAAAGAAGATGAAGTTGAGCGATGTTGAAAAACTCAAAAATGAAGGACCGGATGCGCTACCTTCCGAGGAAAGACGGAAGTTCCTGCAATTCGGTCTGGCCGTCACCGGGGTGTTTCTGGGGGGATCGGTGTTGTCGCTGACCTCGGCGCGTAATGCTAAAGCCAGCATGGGGCCGGTGCCACCGGCCGGTAAGTTCCCCTATAAACCACATTATAGCATGGTAATTAGGCAGAACCGCTGTGTCGATTGCGAACGTTGCAAGGAGGCCTGTAAGGCCACGAATAAAGTACCCGCTTACGGTTACCGGACTACGATTCTTGAGCTGCAGAATGATCTTGGCCCGGCCGGCAAGGAAAGAGTGTTTATGCCGGTGCTTTGCAATCACTGTAACCGGCCGCCCTGTGTGCGGGTTTGCCCAACTACTGCTACCTATAAAGACGCCAAGACCGGCATCGTTATGATGGATCAGAAACGTTGTATCGGTTGTAAGACCTGCATGGCGGCCTGCCCTTATAATGCGCGCTATTTCAACGAAGAGGTCCGCGCCGTAGATAAATGTAATTTCTGTTTTGATACCCGCATCTCCAAGGGCGAGACCAAAACCGCCTGCGCTGCTGCCTGTCCGGCTGAGGCGCGTATTTTCGGGGACCTCACCGACTACGAGAGCCAGCTATACAAACTGGTCCATACCCCAGAGAAGACGGTGTGGGTTCTGCGGCCGGAAACTGGAGCGTTGCCGAATGTTTTTTACATTAATGCCTAAAACATTGAGAGGGTGATCATATGAAGTGTGTCAAAAGTGACATTTGCAAGTCAGGAGCTCGGCTGGCCGCAGTCCTCCTGCTTCTGGGGCTGGCAATGGCCGGGCAGGCTCTTGGTGGTGAGGACAAAGAGGGTGGCGGAACCATCGTGTTTACCAAGCCGGTTAAGGCTGTGATCTTTGAGCACAAAAGTCATATTGCCAATGGCTTGGAATGTGATAGCTGTCACAGCGGGATCTTTGAGATGGCCACCGGCACGGCTGAAGCCAAGGATGACTTCACCATGGCCTCGCTATACAAAGGCAAATATTGCGGGGCCTGCCACGACGGCAGCACCGCCTTTGCGTCCAACACCCGTTGCACGGTATGTCATATCGGGGTAAAGGGCTACAACCGGATGAATGGCAAGGCAGCCGTCGGCCATGGTGAAGGGCACGGTGAGTGAGATACCGGATTATTTGATTTGTGAATAAGCTGTGATTTTAGGGCGGGATGGCCAAGGCTATCCCGCCTTTTTTTTGAGATATGGATGTTTATGGCAGGCTTTTGGGTCGTGGTTCCCATTTCTCTGTGAGCTGATAAGACAACACCCCGGCAACTGGAGAGTTGCCGGGGTGTTGTCTTTACTACAGGAGAAAAGCCTTGGCGGGCTTTTGGGAGAGCTATGCTCGGAACGGCAGCTTACTTCTTGGCAGCGGCTTTCTCTGCGGGAAGATTCTTGACGGCGACCAACTGGCCTTTGACATCCTGGCAGGTGGCATCGATCATGGAGCCTTTCTTCTTGCCGGCCATCTGAACGGCATCGCCAGCGGCCTTGCCGACGCAAGCCTCAATAGCGGCCTTGCTGGGGGCGGCTGATTTCTTGGCAGTGGCCAGGGTAGCCATGGGCAGCAATAACATGCAGGCGGAGAGAGCGATAATCTTCTTCATGGGGTGGTATCCTCGATTTGTGATCTTGAATTGTTTCCGGGATTGATGACTGATCAACCCCACCTGATTTGGATATTTACTCGACGATTGTGGAGAAAAGATGGAAGAATTAAGGAAATTCACTGGTGATAAAGATTTACGTCCGGATAAACAACAGTGGTTTATCCTCTTGTTTTCAAAATCCTTGAGACAGATAAGATTCACGGATAGGATTGCTTAATATTCTCCTGATGGGTTATGTTGCCACCCTGATTCGTGTGAAGCATCTCCACTTGGTAGGCTCGTGAAAATTAAGATCCAGCAGCGCCTATTTCTGGTCATTCTTGCCGCCGCCATGTTGGCAGTGATCTCCATGTATTTGATCATGAACTGGAACCTGGGTCGTGGCTTCCTTAAATATGTCAACACCATCGAGAACGAAAAGTTATCCACCGCCCTCATCCAGGCCTACACTGAAAAGGGGAGCTGGGATTTTCTCCAGGATGATCCCGAGACCTGGCCCAAGAGCCTGACCCGGGTTATGCCGGGGGGAAAATTTGATGCCAGGCTTCTCCTGTTGGATGAGAATCTGGAGCCGATTTTCGGGAATATCGGCGAAAAAAAAGGCGAGCGGCCCGCTCCCCTTACCCACCAGGGTAAGGTCGTCAGTTACCTGCTCTACCACCCCCGCGAGGAGATTTCGGAGGCCCATCAGCTCAGGTTTGTCAGGCAGCAGGAGCTGGCAATGTTGTTGATTGCCGGAGTTGTCTTATTGCTTGCCGGGGTTTTTTCTTTATTTGTCACCCGCCGTCTGGTCAAGCCGATCAAAGATCTGACCGAAGGGACCCATCGCCTGGCTGGCGGCGACTATACCACCAGGGTGGCGGTGACCTCCCGTGACGAATTGGCCCAGTTGGCCCTGGATTTCAATGCCCTGGCCCTGGCCCTGGAAAATAACGAAAAGGCGCAGCGCCAATGGGTGGCGGATATTTCCCATGAATTGCGGACGCCGCTTTCGGTGCTGCGCGGCGAAATTGAGGCGCTGCAAGACGGGATCCGCAACCCGGACCAGAATGCGATGCACTCCCTGCACGCCGAGGTGTTGCATATCTCAAGACTCATCGATGATCTGTATCAGCTTTCTCTCTACGATGTCGGCGCCATGACTTATCGCAAGGAACAATTTGATCTGGTCCCGCTCTTGCGCCAGGTGGTTGATTCCTTCCGGCCAAAATTCGGCGGGGCTGCGATCACCCTCTCTGAGCCAAACATTATTGGAGTTACGGCCCTGGTCTTTGCCGACCGAGAGCGTCTCCGGCAACTCTTCACCAATCTCCTGGATAACAGCCTCAAATATACCGACTCCGACGGTTGCCTGGAGATCACCGTGGCGGTCACGGAAGGGGATATTCGGATTTATTTTAGCGATAGTGGCCCGGGGGTGGCGGCCGAGGAGTTGCCGAAGATCTTTGCCCGCTTTTATCGCTTGGAGGGTTCCCGCAGCCGCGAGTCTGGCGGGGCCGGCTTGGGTCTGGCAATTTGCCGGAGCATTGTCGAGGCGCACGAAGGGGCCATTAACGCCAAGGCTTCACCCTTGGGCGGCCTGGAGATTGAGATAACTTTGCCACTGCCGGGAGTGAATGCGTGAACGGAGAAATCTTGATCGTTGAGGATGAACAAAAACTGGCAAGTCTGCTCCATGATTATCTGCATAAGGCCAATTATTCCCCGCATTGTCTGAGTTCCGGGCTAGAGGTCCTGCCTTGGCTGCGGCAGCATCAGGTGGATCTGGTGCTGCTCGATCTGATGTTGCCGGGTCGGGACGGGATGGAGATCTGCAAAGAACTGCGCACCTTCTCCGATGTCCCGGTGATCATGCTGACCGCCCGTGTGGAGGAGATCGATCGGGTGCTCGGTCTGGAGCTGGGGGCCGATGACTATATCTGTAAGCCCTTCAGCCCCAGGGAGGTGGTGGCCAGGGTCAAGGCGGTGCTCAGGCGCACAGGGGGCGGCCTCCCTCACCACTTGGGCGAGGAGGGATTGGTGCTGGATGAACCCGGTTACAAGGCTATCCTGCACGGTCATGATCTCGGTCTCACCGCCGTGGAATTCAAGTTGCTCAGTTATCTGGCGGCCAACCCCGGCCGGATTTATTCCCGGGACCAACTAATGGGCTGTATCTACACAGAGCAACGGATCGTCAATGACCGCACCATCGATTCCCATATCAAGAAACTCCGCCGCAAGATCGCCGAGGTTGCCCCCGGCGAGGAACTGGTCCATTCGGTTTATGGAGTCGGGTACAAATTTGAGAAGAAGTAGCCGAAATATCCACTGTCGGCAGTGATCGCTCCCGGGGGCGTTTGCCGGATGGATTTCCCTGTTAGATATAATCTGGGCCAGGAAAATGACCGAAAAGGACACTATCCCACTGTGCATTGATCTGGACGGTACCTTACTGCGTACCGATAGCCTTTACGAATCTGTGCTGGAGCTCCTGAAACACCGACCATGGCTGGTATTGTTATTACCAGTCTGGCTTCTGGGAGGCAAAAGGTACCTGAAATGCCAGATTGCTGAACGGGTAACGCCAGGTCCCGGGGCACTGCCCTATCGCGAACAATTTGTCGAGTGGGCCCGGGCCGAGTCCCGCCATCGCCCCGTTTATCTTGCCACCGCTGCCCACATTCTTGTCGCGCGTCCCATTGCTGAGCACCTGGGTTTTTTTTCCGGGGTGATTGCCTCCGAGGCGGAAAATCTCTCATCGTCCCGGAAGGCGCGCGCCTTGACGGAGCGTTTCGGGGAGAAAAAATTCGATTATGCGGGCAACTCCCGTGACGACTTGGCGGTATGGCGCTCGGCCCGCTTCGCTATTTTGGTTGGGGCCTCGGCGGCGGTTACCGCACGGGCCGAAGCCATTGCCGAGGTCAAACACCGCTTCGACCTCGCCAGCGCCCCGCCGCTCAATACACTTATTGCCTGGTTACGGGCGCTGCGGGTTTACCAGTGGGTGAAAAACCTCCCGATCTTTCTCGCCCCCCTGGCCGCCCACACCTTGCTGGAGACGAAAACGCTCACCTCCTGCCTGGCGGCCTTTCTGGCCTTCAGTCTAGCGGCCTCAGCCAGCTACTTGATGAACGATTTGCTCGATCTGCCAGCTGACCGCGCCCATCCGCGCAAATGCAGGCGACCGTTTGCCCATGGGCGACTTTCCGTCCTTTCGGGGATGCTTGCCGCGCCATGTCTGGGAGGCGGGGCGTTGATAATTGCCTGGCTGGTCAACCGCCAATTCTTTCTCGTCCTCCTTACGTATCTAGGAGTCACGATGCTTTATTCGCTGTGGCTCAAGCGCATCCTGTTTATTGATGTCGCCACGTTGGCCGGTCTCTATACCATTCGGGTCGTGGCGGGCGGTGCGGCGGCCGATGTCGTCCTGTCCTTCTGGCTATTGGCCCTTTGCGCTTACGGTTTCTTGAGTCTGGCCCTGTTAAAGCGTTACTCGGAACTTGTACTGCTGGACGAGAATCACCAGAGCACCCTGGGCGGCCGGGCCTACCGCCGAAACGATACCCCGGTCGTGCTCGCTCTCGGCGTCGGCGCTGGTCTGGTGGCCACTGTGGTCATGGCCCTCTATATCGAAAGCCAGACCGCCGTCAAACTTTATGCGCATCCGGAGGTGCTCTGGAGTCTCGTCGGGTTGATGACCATTTCCATCGGCCATCTTTGGTTGGTTGCCGGGCGCGGTGAAATGCATGACGACCCGATCGTCTTTATCATGCAAGATCTCGCCAGTCTGATCATCATCGGACTTGCCGTCCTCTCCATCGTGCTGGCGATATGATGTTCAATTCTGTCGACCTGATGGCCATGCGCACATGGGGACTTCCCGGTCCTTTCCCGCAACGGCAATTTTCACCGGTGGCCCGCAGCCGGTTCCGCTTGCCGAGTGACGATCTATTGCTCGGCATTGGCAACGGGCGCAGTTACGGCGATGTCGGCATTAACGCCGGACACACGGTGGTAAAGGCCGCCGGCCTGGACCGCTACATCGCCTTTGATGCGGAAACCGGCATCATTGAATGTGAAGCCGGGATGCTGCTTGACGAAATTATCCGGGATTTTCTCCCGCAGGGGTGGTTTCTTTCGGTGGTGCCGGGGACCCGTTTTGTCAGCGTGGGCGGGGCCATCGCCAACGATGTCCATGGCAAGAACCATCATGCGGCGGGGGCCTTCGGTAATCAGGTCGAGTCGCTGACCCTCCTGCGCAGTGACGAACCGACGCCCCGGGTCTGCTCGCGGGAACAGTCGGCGGAACTCTTCCGCGCCACCATCGGCGGTCTGGGACTGACCGGTTTCATCGTCAGTGCCCGTCTGCAACTGCGCCGGGTGGAAACCGGCTGGATGCGCGTAACGACCCGAAAGTTCGGGTCACTTGACCAATTCTTTGACCTGAATGGCTGGGCGGAGGCGCGGTTTCCCTATACGGTGGCGTGGATCGACTGTCTTTCCGCCCGTGGCCGCAAGGTCCGCGGGGTTTATATGGCCGGGGATCATGCCTCCGGAGAAATGATCGGCAGCCGCACGCTCTTCCCGCCAGCCCCACCAGCTCACTCGGTCTGGCTGACGCCGCCCTTCTCGCTGATCAACGGTGCTTCGCTGCGGGCCTTCAACTTGCTCTACTATGCACGTGCCGCTGACCGGGACCATCGGTTGCAAAACTTCTTTACCTTCTTCTGGCCGCTCGATGCCCTGCTGGACTGGAACCGCATTTATGGTCCGCAGGGATTTTATCAGTACCAATGTGTCCTGCCGCCGGCCGTGGCCTCCGATGCCGCCGCCGAAATACTCACCACCATCTCGCGCAGTGGCCAGGGTTCCTTTCTGGCGGTCTTGAAGACCTTTGGCCAGCAAGCCCCGGAAGGCTTACTCTCTTTCCCGCGTCCCGGCTTGACCATCGCCCTCGATTTTCCCAATCTCGGTGAACGGACGCTGGCACAATTCCGCCTCTTGGATCGGATTGTTCTTGCGGCCAAAGGGGCAATCTATCCGGCCAAGGATGCCGCCATGCCCCCAGAGCTTTTCGCCGCCGGTTACCCGAATATCAGCAAATTCCTGCGGCACAAAGACCCAAATTTTTCCTCATCCCTTTGGCGACGACTTATGGAGACCTCATGAAACGCATTGTTATTATCGGCGCCACCTCTGGCATTGCCGAACGCTGTGGCCGATTATGGGCGGTGCAAGGGGCGCAACTACTCCTGGCGGGCCGTGACATGCGGTGCCTCGCCGTCCTGGCGCAGGACCTGCGCGTTCGCGGGGCCACCCGGGTCGTGATCACGGAATTTGAGGCAACCGATCCGGACGCTCCGGCGGCCATCGTAGCCGAGGCGGAGGAGTTGTTCGGCACTCCGGACCTGGTCCTGATTGCCTACGGGGTATTGCCTGACCAGACGAAATGCCAAACAGATCTGCCTGAGATTCGTCGGGCTCTGGAGATCAACGGGGTTTCGGTGTGTCTGGTGGCCGAGGCCTTTGCCGGCTGTTTTGCCGCTGCCGGGGCTGGCTGTATTGCCGTTATCGGCTCGGTCGCGGGTGACCGGGGGCGGCAATCGAATTATATCTACGGCGCCGCCAAAGGTTTACTTGAACGCTACACCCAGGGTCTGCGCAATCGTCTGTATAAATCAGGCGTCAAGGTGGTGCTGATTAAACCGGGTCCCACCGAAACACCGATGACCAGCCATTTACAGCTACCGGGAGGTAAAATGGCTTCTCCTGATCGGGTGGCGCAGGACATTGTGCGGGGCATAGCCGCAGGGCGCTCGGTGATTTACACCCCCTGGCGCTGGCGCATCATTATGTTGATAATCCGTCACATCCCCGAAAAACTTTTTGTTCGCCTAAGGCTTTGAGGTGTCATGGTCAGGGGGTTGATTGATGGCGGGGTCACGACAGCCATAGCTTGAATTGTCCGACGTAATTCCATACGGAAAAATTGGCGAAAGGGAGATGAGGTGCCTGAAACTAAGGAAACACGCACGGGCAATACCCAGAATTGCCCTGGCAAATCAGCGTGCCGCTTTGAGCAGTGGGGATGGCCTGTTTACCTGCTGATTGTCCTGGTGCCAGTGGCTGCCTTCTGGCAGTGCCTCTTTCTTCCCTTTATCCTAGATGACTGGGCGATTCTCGGTCTCTGTCAAACCTCCAGCCTTCCCTCTCTCCTGCGTCTGTTTTTTACTTTCGGGACGATGTTGCTGTATCGCCCAGCCGGTGCCACCTACCTGACATTGCTGTTCAAGGTCTTTGGTGAGATAGCCTGGCCGTGCCACCTGCTGGCGCTGGGTATCCATATACTTAATGCAGCCATGGTATTTCGGATCATGCGGCGGTTGACGCAGGAGCAAAACATTGCCGTCCTTTGCAGCCTGATCTATGCCGCTGCGGTGGCAATCCATCTTGATCCTCTATGCTGGGGCGTCGGTATTTTCGATCTTGGGGGGGCGTTTTTCTTTTTCACCTCAATCATCCTGTTCTTGTCTGGTGAAACCTTTCTTTCCTTACTCGCCTTTGCGGCGGGAATGCTCTTTAAGGAATCAACCGTCGTCCTGCCGGCGGTCTTGGTTGCCATCCAGCTGACCAGACAGGACAATTGGGGGATCGAGAGCCTCAGGTTGTCTTTCCGGCGGCTCGTACCCTATTTTATTTTGTTGCTGCCAGTGCTGGGTGCCAGAATGCTCACTGGCATGTCACCCCTTGCGTTACCAGCTTCCCATCCGTACTATGCCAACCCGTATGGTGTGCATGTCATCGAAAATCTTTACCGATATGGCGCCTGGATGAGTCAGGCGTTTCTCCCCTTCGGCAAGATCGACTCCTTGTTCTTCCACGTGGTGTTGGGCGGGCTGCTTGCGCTCCTGGTCGTTGTCGCGATTCGGCGGCCCCATTCTGCAAGGCTTCTCTCAGGACTCGCGCTGTGGAGTGTTCTTGCGTTGCTGCCGGTGCTGTTTATGCCCAATCATTTCTACCGGTACTATGCGACCTATGCTCTGCCGGCCTTCATCTGCTTAGTATTGCTGCTTGTCAAAGAGCTGCTCGGAATCCTTGGGCTTCCACGTTACCGGAACACCATCCTTGCCGGTTTGGGGACGATCGCAATTATCGCTTCTGTTGGCCAAAGCAACCGGATTTTCGGTGAAGGATTCAACCAGATGACCCTGGTGGATGGGAGTTGCGGCCTCATCAGGCGGGCCTGCTTCGTGGACGTGGTCAGGCGACAACTGTTGGACCATTTACCTGCGGCTGAAGCGGGGGCAACCATTCTTCTCGGTGGCGTTGATCTTTCTTCATTCGATAAGGCAACCGGGCCACAGGTTTGGTACAAGAACGCCAAGTTGTCAGTATACGATCTGACCGACCTCCGGGGAGATGAACGTGGTTTATACATAGAGAAATTAGCTCAGCCGCAGGTTGCAGGGCAACCCGCGGCCAGGCTAGAAAGAATCGCCCTTGACCCCGGGACCCTGCACGCATTCTCCCTGAAAGACCGCACTTTACGGCCAATTGCCCCGAAGGAATTAGGGGAAATCGCCAAGGCCAACCGCCGCTAACGTGGTTCCAATCGTTCACCGTGGTCGCCCATCGTGATGCCGGTTCTGCTTTCCTGAAGGCTGGTAAACAGATTTGGTCCTTGAAAGAATCCGTTTTGTCAGGTAGCACTCAATAAACTCTGGAATTGATGCTTAGTCGCCAGCACGCAAGGTGGGCTTCGTCCCTCAGCAAACCTACGCGCTGGGTCGGTAATTTTCAGGCTGAATGAGGTTGGCATGTCCAAGGTGATAATCCGGCGCGATCGAGCTTATATCGGCTGTCTGCGGGCCTTCGCGGTGATCGTGGATGACCGGGAGGAAGGCAGGATAAAGAACGGCCAACAGCTAGTTCTCGACCTGGGGGCTGGCGAGCACGAACTGTCCCTAAAGTTGGACTGGAGCCGCAGCAACCGGTTGCGTTTTTCCCTGACCGAGGGAGAAGAGCGGCTCTTTGCTTGTGCTCCCGGCCTGCTTGGCCTGAAGGTTCGGCCTGCCGATGGTCTTATAGTTAAGCAGAGCCCGGCGGCGGGCAGCGGCCTCGATATGACTCTGGAGTTCAACTGGCAGACCGTGGTGGTGGGGCTGTTGTTGCTCGCAGCCCTGGCCCTGGTCGGGATCAGGAGCTATGCCTATCTGCAACTGGAGAAAATCAAAACCGTTGACCATCTGGCTTTTGACGGTGAGCATGTCTGCGTCCTCCACGATCGCGCCCTTTATCTACTCACTCCAGAAGGCAGCCTGCTGGACAGTGTGCCTCTGGCCGACTTGGGGATATTCGGCATTCCCGCCGATCTCGAGTTTGCCGACAGCGGCCGACTGCTGATAGGCGATGGAAACAGCAAGGCCATTTATAGCTGCAATCTGCCGACCAGGCAATGTGAGCAGGTTAAATTCTCCAACGGGGTTACCAGCCGGGACAACTTCAAATTCGCTTACGACAAGGCCAAGGATGTATTGTTCATCGCCGATACCAATCATAATGCCCTAGTGGCCATGGTGCTGGGCGCCAAGGAGATTCGGAATGTGCCGGGGCTCAAGCTCAGCTATCCCAACGATATGGTGCTGACCGCCAACAATGAGTTGTTGATCGCCGATACCAAGAACTCGCGGGTTACTGCCGTGGATCTTGCCGGGCCGGTCCAGAGAAACGCTATGCAGCATGACCTGCTGAACATGAAGGGGTTGCCTGAACCCAAGACGAGCTTCGCTGGTCTGGAGGGTCTCGCCGAAAAGGTGGCGGTCGGGGCGGTGTCCAGCTATCCTGCCCCCCTTGCCTTGGCAGGGAGTAGCGACGGTAACTGGTGGGTGGTGGTGGCCGATGCCTATATAAATTATGGCGAAATTTGGAAATTTGCTCCGGATGGCTCACTGCTCAATAAGATCAGCTTCTCGAAAACCTCTATCCCCCAGGATATCATCCAGGTTGGCAATCGGCTCCTGGTCAGTGATTCCGAGGACAACCGGGTTTACATCCTAGACCCGGCTTCTGATCGTTTCGAGCTCTTCGGGGATCAGCGTTTTCAGAAAGTTCTAGCCGAGACGCGGCAGAAGCGCGATCTCTACCGACAGCTCAAGAACAATTCCTTCAAGTTCATTGGACTCCTACTGGGCGGGTTGCTCCTGATGCTGGTAATCCATAAACGGACGCACTGAATGGGTGTAATCGCGGGGAGTTTGTCATTGCGCTGAGGGGCCGACCCCGACGTGGCAATCTCCCGTTGCGGGCACAATTTCCCTTAGCCATACAAGGTCGGGGAACGTTGGGTTTCGTTCCTCAGCCCAACCTACGGGCTCAAACATCCAATTGGACCAGTGTGATGCCCAGCGCGGCTGCCACCCGTTTCAAGCTTTTTTTACGCGGTTTGTCGACGGCTTCCATCTGGGCGAATGCCGCTTGCGACACGTCTAATCTGCTGGCCACCTCGGCCTGGGTCAGGTGCAGGTACTCGCGCCAAGCCTTGATCGGGCTGAGATCTCCCTTGATGATTGCTTCCATCACTTCATTCGGGATGGTGCCGCCCTCGACCACATTATGCTTGAGATATTCGGCGTAGGGAATCACCACGAAAGCGGGCGCGCCGTCTGTGCCGGTAAATATTTGAATGTCAGTAAGTGCGTTCATCACGTTTTTATACCTCCTCAATAAAGACGATCTTCACCATGTTCACTGGTGCCGCCGCACTGGCCAACATCCTGTAAGTTGGGGTGAGTTGTGCAAACCTCAACAATTAGGAGGCCTTGATCATGTTGGGGTTCCTTCCTCAGCCCACTCAACCTACGGGCTGTACCTCTCTTGTGCCGAAAGTGATGTTAACCCCGGCGATTTTGCCGAAGTGATTATCCCGACGGCAGCGTATTTCGCCTTGCGATTTGCTAACCAGGCCTACGAAACTCCATTTTTCGCATTTCCCCAAACAGTGACCAGAGATCGGCTAAGCATCGGGCGAAGATGTGTCAAAAAACCGTATAGGCGTTTATTGTCTTCCTGCGTACATCGGATGGCCCGGAACCGTAGGAGCAAAACGTTGGAAGCCCATAGCACAAGATAAAGGGGGAAGAGTATTTTTCTCTTTATTCGATCACCTGTAACGATCTGGGGGGCCAACCCGAACTCACCAAAGATGTATTCCAATTGCACCAACGATAGTGGGGAAATGTGGCCTCTATCAATCAGACGACCTAAAGGATGCAGCTGCCCCTCTGGCTCAAACTGATAAAAGGTTCCTGTGAAGAGAAACTTAAGTCGGGAATATAAAGACTGCACGTTGGGTAAGGACAAAACAACAATACCATCTGGTCTCAAGACCCTACAGATTTCCTTGATGAGGCTATAAGGTTCGACGACATGCTCTACGCCCTCAAGACAGATTACCACATCAAAGGAGGAGTCTTCGAATGGCAAAGGCATCTCCATATTGACGAACACATATTCGGGCCGTTCAGCGTTAATGTCACCACAAGTAACAGTTACGGGGGGGGG
>Ga0334722_10003466_pt1 | contig 16965 bp, 15 predicted proteins | sample C3_bottom_MG_FD_207210 | JGI IMG/M metagenome (GOLD analysis project Ga0334722, IMG submission 207210) | Sediment microbial communities from Yellowstone Lake, YNP, Wyoming, USA - C3_bottom | ecosystem: Environmental > Aquatic > Freshwater > Lake > Sediment | place: USA: Wyoming | collected...
TTGACCAAGCCTCTTCAGCCAGCCGGCTGGAGGGGCTTTTTCGTTGTGCGCACGCGTATGAGCAACCGACCGCTGATTGTCGCCACCGTGACCGCGCCGGACACGTCCGGGCTGGTGCGTGAGCGCGACCGGGTTCGAGGCGCGGACCTCGTGGAACTGCGTCTCGACGCGGCCGCCGACCCCGACGTCGCGGCTGCGGTGGCCGGCCGCCGGATCCCGGTGGTGGTGACCTGCCGCCGGGCGGACGAGGGCGGGTGGTTCGCCGGCGACGAAGCCGCCCGTCTCGCCGTGCTCGAGCGCGCCTCGGCGTCGGGCGCCGAATACGTCGACGTCGAGTGGCGCGCGGACTTCGCCGCCGTCAGCCGGGCCCGCCACGGCCGCGGCGTCGTGCTCTCGCATCACGACTTCTCCGGCGTGCCCGCCGACCTCGCGGATCGGGTGGCGTCGATGGCCGCGACCGAGGCCGAGGTCATCAAGGTCGCCGTGATGGCCGGTTCGTTGCGGGACAACCTGGTCCTGCTGGAACTCGGCCGGCGGCATCAGGGCCGCGGTCTCGTGCTCGTCGCGATGGGCGACCTTGGCCTCGTGTCGCGGGTGTGCGCCGCCCGGTTCGGCTCGCGCTGGACGTTTGCCGGCGCTGGCGTGGCACCTGGACAACTGACGGTCGAGACCCTGGTGCGGGAGTTCCACTGCCCGCGCGCCACCACGACGACCGCCGTGTACGGCGTCGCCGGCCGGGCATCGCTGGCCTCACCGGTGCCGGCGATGCACAACGCGGCCTTCGAGGCCGCCGGCGCCGACGCGGTATGCGTGCCGCTGGCGAGCGACGATGAGGACGACATCGCGGCGTTTGCGCGGGGCTTCGGTCTCGCGGCCGTTGTCCCCGCCGGCCCGCCACGGCCGGCCGAGGCGGAACTGGTGCACCGGGTGGAGCGCGAACAGCAGGAGTGGATCGGCCGGATACCGGATGCGCAGTTGCTGCGCGATGCAGCCGCCTGGAAGCTGCGTCAGACGGCGGGGACCCAATGAACCTTACGACCTTCGAACAGTTCGTCGAACTCGCGCAACGCGGCACATTCGTGCCGGTGTGCAAGGAGATCATGGCGGATCTGCTGACGCCCGTGTCGGCGTTCATCAAGATTGCCGAGCACTCCGACTACGCGTACCTCCTGGAAAGCGTCGAAGGCGGCGAGCAGGTGGCGCGGTACTCGTTCCTGGGAAAGGACCCCTTTCTCATCCTCCGGGCGGTCGACGGCCGGGTGACCATCGAGCGGAACGGCACGACGACCGACAGCGACGAGGCGTTCGTCCCGACCCTCCGCCGCGTGATGGCGGAGTTCCGATCGCCGTACGTGCCGGGGCTCCCGCGCTTTACGGGCGGTGCGGTGGGCTACCTGGGCTACGACGCCGTGTCCTGGTTCGAGCCGGTGACCTTGCAGGCCGCGGCGGACGGCGACCCGGTGCTCGACCAGGCCGGCTTCATGCTGTTCGATACGGTCCTGGCGTTCGACCATGTCCAGCATCGCATCCTGGTCATTGCGAACGCCCGCATCACGGCCGACGACGACCTTCGGGCGCTCTATCAGTTTGCGTGCGCGAAGATCGAGTTCCTCGAACGCGAACTCGAACGCAGTCTGTCGCAGGCCGAGCGACAGCCCGCGCCGCCGCTCGTCGTCCGGTCGAACATGACGCGCGAGACGTTCGAGCAGCACGTGCGATCGGCCAAGGAGGCCATCGCGGCGGGCGACATCTACCAGGTCGTGCTGTCCCAGCGCTTCGAGGCCGAGTTGTCGGCCGAGCCCTTCATGGCGTACCGCGCGCTCCGGCACGTCAACCCGTCGCCGTACATGTTCTTCCTGCGCATGGGGCGCGTGTCTGTCGTCGGTGCCTCGCCGGAAATGCTGGTTCGCGTGGAGGGGCGTCGCGTGGAAACCCACCCGATTGCCGGCACGCGGCCCCGCGGGCGCTCCGCCGAGGAGGACCAGCGGCTGGCCGAGGAACTGAAGGCCAACGAGAAGGAACGGGCGGAACACGTGATGCTGGTCGACCTCGGCCGCAACGACGTGGGGCGCGTCTGCGACTACGGGTCGGTCCGGGTGCCCCAGTTCATGGCGCTCGAGCGCTACTCCCACGTGATGCACCTGGTGTCGAGCGTCGAGGGACGCCTCGCCGAGGACCGCGATCGGCTGGATGCCCTGGTGTCGTGCTTTCCTGCGGGGACCGTGTCCGGCGCGCCGAAGGTGCGGGCGATGGAGATCATCGCGGGCCTGGAGCCGTCCCGCCGGGGCGCGTACGCCGGCGCCGTCGGCTACCTCGACTTCGCCGGCAACCTGGATTTCTGCATCACCATCCGGACGATTCTCATCATCGGTCGGCGCGCGTTCGTCCAGGCGGGCGCCGGCATCGTCGCCGATTCGAACCCGTCGGCGGAATACGAAGAAACCTGCGACAAGGCCCGGGCGCTCATCCGCGCGCTCGAACTGGCGCAGCAGGGGCTGTAGGGAACCGCGGGACGGAGAGGACGGCTGCGTGCTGCTCGTCATCGACAACTACGACTCGTTCACCTACAACCTCGTGCAGTACTTCGGCGAACTGGGAGCTGCGCCCGTCGTGCACCGCAACGACGCGGTGTCGGTGGGGGAGATCGAGGCGATGAATCCCGATGGCATCGTGATCTCGCCCGGCCCGGGGCGGCCCGAACAGGCGGGCGTGTCGGTGGAGACGATCCGGGTGTTTGCGGGGCGGTGCGCGATTCTCGGCGTCTGCCTCGGCCACCAGGCGATCGGCCACGTGTACGGCGGCCGCGTCGTGCGGGCGCCGGCGCCGAGGCATGGAAAGGTGTCGGCCATCGAACACGACGGCCGGGGGCTCTTCGCCGGCCTGCACGGCCCGTTCGACGCCGGGCGCTATCACTCCCTGGCGGTGTCCGACGACGGCTGGCCGGACGACCTGGAAGTGGCGGCCCGTTCGGCCGACGACGGCGTCGTGATGGCGCTGCGGCACCGGCGGCTGGCCGTTCATGGTGTTCAATTCCATCCCGAGTCGATCCTCACCGGCGAGGGCCGCCATCTCCTGAGGAACTTCCTCAAGCTGTGCGGCCGGAGGGACTGAGACGTGCTGGACGATCTCCTTCAACGCGTGATGCAGCGGCGGGACCTGACGGCGGACCAGGCCGCCGCCGCGATGGACGCGATCATCGACGGACAGGCGCCGGGCGCGCAGGTGGCCGGCCTGCTCGTCGGGCTGGCGATGAAAGGGGAGCGCCCGGATGAGATCGTCGGGTTCGCCCGGAGCATGCGGGCGCGGGCGGTACGAATCCGCGTGCCGGACGGCGGAACCGTGGACCTGTGCGGCACCGGCGGTGACGGCGCGGGCACCGTCAACATCTCGTCGATGGCGGCCATCGTGGTCGCGGCGTGCGGCGTCACCGTCGCCAAACACGGCAACCGGTCGGTCTCGAGCCGCTGCGGCAGCGCCGATGTGTTCGAGGCCCTGGGTGTCAACGTCTCGGCCGCGCCTGCCGTCGTCGAACGATGTCTCGCCGAGGTCGGCCTCGCGTTCCTGTTTGCGCCCGTGTTTCACCCGTCCATGCGCAACGCGGCGCCCGTGCGCCGTGAACTGGGCGTGCGCACGGCGTTCAACCTGCTGGGGCCCCTCACCAATCCGACCGAACCCAGGTACCAACTGGTTGGCGTGCCGCGCCCCGAACTGACCGAGTTGATGGCGAGAGCGCTGGCGCTGCTCGGCGTGGACCGGGCCTGGGTCGTGCACGGCGCCGACGGTCTCGACGAGATTTCGACCACGGGCTACACCAAGGTGTCGGAGTGCCGGGGCGGTGCCGTCAACACGTTCTACCTGCACCCCAACGACTTCGGCGTACCCAAGCGCACGCCAGGCGAACTGGCCGGCGGCGACGCCACGGCCAACGCCGCCGTGGTGCGTGACGTGATGGGGGGCGCGCGCGGAGCGGTCCGGGAAATTGTGTTGATGAACGCCGGATCCGTCCTGCTGATTGCAGGCCGGGCCGCTTCGCTCAGCGACGGCATGGCGCTGGCCGCCCGTGCCATCGACGAGGGCGCGGCGACCGAAACGCTGCGCCGGCTGGTGGAGATCTCGCGTCGCGCGGACGACGTGGCTGTAGAAACGGGGGCGGGAACGTGATGGCTTCGGCACGTCCTGCCGCAGCCCTGCTTGACGCGGTGGTGGCCGCGTCGCGGCAGCGAGTGGCGACACGGCGCGACCGCGTGCCGCAGGCTGCCCTCGAACGGCAGGCCGCCCGGCGGCCGCCCGCAGGAGCCGTCTTCCGGGAGGCGCTGGCACCCGCGACCGGGGTTGCCGTGATCGCCGAATGCAAACGGCGCTCTCCGTCGAAAGGCGTGCTGTGCAGGGACTATGAGCCAGCTCGCGTTGCCCGGGCGTACGAGCGGGGCGGCGCTGCAGCAGTCTCGGTGCTGACGGAACCCACGTTCTTCGACGGGGCCCTCGATCACCTGGTGGCGGTGCGGGCAGCCGTGGGGATCCCGGTTCTCCGGAAGGACTTCATTGTTGACGACTACCAGCTCTGGGAGGCCGCGGCCGCCGGCGCCGATGCCGTCCTGTTGATCGTCGCGGCCCTCGACCGGACGGTCCTCGCGCACTTGCTGGCCAGTGCCGCGTCGCTGGGCCTGGCGGCCCTGGTCGAAGCGCACACGGCCGATGAGATTGACCGGGCCGTCGCCGCGGGCGCCACCATTGTCGGCGTGAACAGCCGGGATCTGCGGACGTTGACCGTGGACGCCGGCGCGTGCGACGCCCTTGCCGGGTGCATCCCGCCGGGGACCGTTGCGGTGGCCGAGAGCGGGATTGCGTCGGTGGACGGCGTGCGTCACCTGCACGGCCTGGGCTATCAGGCCGTGCTGATTGGCGAGTGGCTGATGCACGCCACCGATCCCGCTTCGTTGCTGGGAGAGGTCCGGCGCGCGACCGGGCGGGCGCCGGGGCAGCAACCGGGAGCCTTGCCGTGACGAGAACGCGCCTGAAGTTCTGCGGGATGACGCGCGCGGACGATGTGCGCCTGGCCGTCGATCTCGGCGCAGACGCGGTCGGGTTCGTGTGCTGGCCGGCGAGTCCCCGGTCGGTGACCGTGGACCAGGCGGCGCGCCTCGGGGCGCTCGTGCCGCCCGGCGTATGGCGAATCGGGGTGTTCGTGAATCAGCCGGCCGACGACGTGCGGCGAATGGTCGAGGCCGCCGGACTCGACGTGGTCCAATTGCACGGAGACGAACCGGTGGCTGACTGGGCGGACGCGCCGCATCCCGTCTGGAAGTCCATCGGGGTTGGCGCGACATTCGACGCCGAGGTGATCAGGGCCTGGCCGCCCGGTGTGCTGCCGCTGCTGGACGCGCATGACCGGGAGCGCCGCGGGGGCACCGGGCAGGCCATCGATCTCGAGCGGGCGGCCGCGGCGGCCCGCGTCAGGGCGATCGTGCTGGCCGGTGGGCTGAAGCCCGGGACGGTCGAGGCGGCCATCCGGGCCGTCCGGCCGTTTGCAGTGGATGTGTCGTCCGGCGTCGAGCAGGCGCCGGGCATCAAGGATGCCGCGCGGATGACCGCGTTTGCGGCGGCCGTGGCCCGGGCGGACGGGCGGAGCACAGGATCATGACGACCGAGAGTGTCCCGGGGCCGCGTTTCGGGCTCCGGGATCCCGATGCACGCGGGTACTTCGGCGACTTCGGCGGGCGCTTCGTGCCCGAGACCCTGATGGCGCCAATCGAGGAACTCCGGGCCGCCTATCTTGCGGCTCGCGAGGATGCCGCCTTCCGGATGGAACTGCAGCGGCTGCTGACGACCTACGCGGGACGCCCGACACCCGTCTACGACGCCAGGCGCCTGACCGGGGCGTGCGGGGGCGCGCGCCTGTTGCTCAAGCGTGAAGACCTGACGCACACCGGCGCGCACAAGATCAACAACGCGCTGGGCCAGGCGCTGCTCGCCGCGAAGATGGGAAAGCGGCGCGTGGTCGCCGAAACCGGCGCGGGCCAGCACGGCGTCGCGACGGCCACGGCGTGCGCGCTGCTGGGCCTTGACTGCGTCGTCTACATGGGGGCCGAGGACATGCGGCGGCAGGCCCTGAATGTCGTGCGCATGCGGCTGCTGGGTGCGACCGTTCGCCCCGTCGACGCCGGGAGCCGCACGCTGAAGGACGCGATCAACGAGGCGATGCGCGACTGGGTCGCGAGCGTCGAGACGACGCACTACCTGCTGGGGTCCGTGCTCGGCCCTCATCCGTATCCGCTGATGATCCGGGAATTCCAGTCCGTGATCGGCGCGGAGGCGAGGCGGCAGTGCGTCGATCTGATCGGCGGACTGCCGCAGGCCGTGGTGGCGTGTGTCGGCGGCGGCAGCAACGCGATGGGGATCTTCGACGCGTTCGTCGACGCGCCGGCGGTGCGTCTGATCGGCGTCGAGGCCGGCGGCCGTCGGATTGCGCCGGGCGAACATGCCGCGCGCATGGCGGGCGGAGGCACCGGTGTGTTCCAGGGCACGCGCACCATCGTGCTCCAGGACGCCGCCGGGAACATCCAGGGCACGCACTCGATTTCCGCCGGGCTCGACTACGCCGCCATCGGCCCGGAACATGCGGCGCTGGCCCAGGCCGGGCGCACGGTCTACACGCACGTGTCCGACACCGAGGCGCTGGATGCCTTTACGACGCTTGCGCGCCTGGAAGGCATCCTGCCGGCCCTCGAGTCCGCGCACGCCGTGGCATACGCCTGCCGGCTGGCCGTGGAACTGGGCGCCGGACACACGATCCTCATCAACCTGTCCGGCCGCGGCGACAAGGACGTCGAGACGGTCGCGGCCGCGCTGGGCGAGAAGGGGGCGTAGCCGCCATGTCGCGCATCACCGCCACATTCGATCGGATTCGCCGCGAGGCGCGCGGGGGGCTTGTGACGTACGTCACCGCCGGTGACCCGGACCTGGAGCGCGGCGCCGAAATCCTCGTGACGCTCGATCGGGCAGGGGCTGACGTCCTGGAAGTCGGTGTGCCGTTTTCCGATCCGCTGGCGGACGGGCCCGTCATCCAGCGGGCGAGCGAGCGGGCGCTGGCCGCAGGGACGACGCTCGACGGCGTGCTGGGGATGGTGGCCGGGATTCGCTCGCGGGTGAGCGCTCCGATTGTCCTCTTCACGTATGCAAACCCCGTCTGCCGCATGGGTCTCCAGGCGTTTGCGCGCCGCGCCGCCGCCGCAGGCGTGGACGGGGTGCTGACGCTCGACGTGCCGGCCGAAGAGTCGGAGGACCTGCGCGCCCGGCTGGGCGCCGAGGGCATCGACACGATCTTCCTGCTCAGTCCCACGACGACCGACGACCGGATGGCCCACGCCGGGGCGCTGGGCAGCGGGTTTGTCTACGCGATTTCCCGGCTGGGCGTGACCGGCGCCCGCGAGACGCTGGCCGCCGGCGTGGAGGCCCTGGTTCGCCGCGTCCGGGCTGCCACCGCGCTGCCGGTCGCGGTCGGCTTCGGGATCTCGACGGCGGAGCAGGTCCGGCAGGTGTGCGCGTACGCGGACGCCGCCGTGGTCGGGAGTGCGCTCGTGGCGCGAATCGAGGATCATGGGACGTCGCCGGATCTGCTGCAGGCCGTCGACCGGTTCGCGCGCGAATTGCGCAGCGCAGGGAAGGAAGAGCGGACGTGATTGTCGTGATGGAAGAAGGGGCCGCCGCGGCCCAAGTGGAACGCGTCGTCGCCCACCTGGAGACCATGGGCTTCTCCGTGCACCGGTCGCTGGGCGGTACCCGCATCGTGCTGGGCGTCGTGGGCGACAGCGCGGGCTGCGATCCGCAGTTGATCCAGACGTTCGACGGCGTGCACGAGGTGCTGAAGGTCACCGAGCCGTTCAAGCTGGCCAGCCGGGCGTTCAGGCCCCAGGGCACCGTCATCACGCTCGACGACGTGCGGCTTGGCGGCGACGAGGTGATCGTGATGGCGGGACCCTGCTCCGCGGAGACGGAGGAGCAGGTGCACGCGAGCGCGGCCGCCGTCCGGCGGGCCGGGGCCAAGATCCTCCGCGGCGGCGCCTACAAGCCGCGCAGTTCGCCCTACAGTTTCCAGGGGCTGGGCGAAGAGGGCCTGCGGATGCTGCGGGACGCGGCGACCGCCCAGAACATGAAGCTCGTGTCGGAGGTCATGGATACGTCCCAGATCGACGTGGTGTCACGCTACGCGGACATTCTCCAGGTTGGCGCCCGCAACATGCAGAACTTCTCGCTGCTGCGGGAGCTCGGGCATGCGCGCAAGCCCGTGCTCCTCAAGCGCGGCATCTCGGCAACCATCGAGGAGTGGCTCCTGTCGGCCGAGTACGTCCTGGGCGGCGGCAATGCCGACGTCATTCTGTGCGAGCGCGGGATTCGCACGTTCGAGACATACACGCGCAACACGCTCGACATCTCGGCGATTCCCATCGTCAAGAAGCTCAGTCATCTGCCCATCATCGTGGATCCCAGCCACGGCACCGGGCGCCGCGACAAGGTGGCGCCGATGGCCCGGGCGGCGGTGGCCGCCGGCGCCGCCCGCCGCATCATCGAAGTGCATGTCGATCCCGACCACGCCCTGAGCGACGGCGCGCAGTCGCTCTTCCCGTCCCAGTTCGATCGGTTGATGGCCGAGCTTCGGATCATCGCGCCGGCGATCGGCCGATCGATCTGCATCGAGCCCGTCGCGCGGCGAGGATGGGGGCGCGACTGACGCAGGCGGACGCGGGACGATCACGCGCAGGGAACGCGCCCGTCGCGCTATAATCCCGGGCATGCGTAAAGTCATCAGCGGGGCCGAGGAGGCCGTCGCACTCATTCCCGATGGCGCCACCGTCATGGTGGGCGGCTTCGGGCTCTGCGGGATTCCCGAGAACCTCATCGCGGCGTTGCGCACCCGCGGCACACGGGATCTCACGATTATCAGCAACAACGCCGGGGTGGACGGGTTCGGGCTGGGCGTCCTGCTCGAGTCCAGGCAGGTTCGACGGATTGTCGCGACCTACGTCGGCGAGAACCAGGAATTCGAGCGGCAGTACCTGAGCGGCGAACTCGAAGTCGAACTCGTGCCGCAGGGCACGTTCGCCGAACGGATCCGCGCCGGCGGCGCGGGCATCGGCGGGTTCTTTACGCCGACCGGCTACGGTACCGTGGTGGCCGAGGGCAAAGAGACCCGCGTGATCGACGGCGTTCCCCAGGTCCTCGAGCGGCCGCTCAAGGCGGACTTCGCCATCGTCAAGGCCTTCAAGGGCGATTCCGCCGGCAATCTCGTCTACCGGAAGACCGCACGCAATTTCAGCCCGATGATGGCGACCGCGGCGACGGTCACCATCGCCGAGGTCGAACAACTCGTGCCGCTCGGGGCGCTCGAGCCCGATGGCATTCACACGCCCGGAATCTTCGTGCAGCACGTGTTCCAGGGAGCGGGCTACCAGAAACGCATTGAACGGCGGACAATCCGGAAGGCGTGAGCCCCGGCGGCCCGGCACGGAGGATGTCAGCGTGGATAAGCGAGAACGAATCGTACGGCGCGTCGCCCGGGAACTCCACGACGGGGACTACGTCAACCTGGGCATCGGCATGCCGACGCTCGTGGCCAATGCCGTTCCCCCGGGCATCGAGATCACCCTGCACTCGGAGAACGGCATGCTCGGCGTGGGACCGTACCCGCTCGATGCTGACGTCGATGCCGACCTGATCAACGCAGGCAAGGAAACGATCTCGGAACTGGCCGGCGCCAGCTACTTCAGCAGCGCGGACTCGTTCGCCATGGTGCGCGGCGGCCACATCGACCTGACCGTGCTTGGAGCCCTCCAGGTGGACGCCAGCGGCAACCTCGCCAACTGGATGGTGCCCGGCAAGATGGTGAAGGGCATGGGCGGCGCGATGGACCTCGTCGCCGGCGCCCGGCGCGTCATCGTCGCGATGGAACACACCACCCGCGAGGGGGAGGCGAAGATCCTCAAACAGTGCACGCTGCCGCTGACCGGCCTCAACGTGGTGGACCTCATCGTCACCGAACTGGCCGTCATCGAGGTGACGCCGGCCGGCCTGCGCCTCCTCGAAGTGGCGGATGGCGCAACCATCGACCAGGTGCGGGCGGCCACCGGGGCGGACCTCATCGTGGAAGGGCAGCCGGGCACGTTCTAGCCGTGAAACGCGGGGCTGAAGGGCCGGCCGACGACATCGCCCTGGTGTCGCGCGCTGTTCGGGGGGACCAGGCCGCCTTCGGCGAACTGGTCACCCGGCACAACCGCTCCGTCTTCAATTTGATTGCGCGGATGGTGCGCGACAACGCCACCGCCGAGGAACTGGCCCAGGACGCGTTCGTCAAGGCGTTTCGGGCGCTCAGGACATTCGATCCCGCCTTCAAGTTCTCGAGCTGGCTGCTCAGGATTGCCCACAACACGGCGATCGACCATCTCCGGAAACTCAGCCCGCCCATGGTGTCCATCGGCGCCGACGAGGCCGGGCGCGACATCGGCGACGTGCTCGTCGACCAGCGGGAGCGGACGCCGTTCGAGCGGGCGGAACATGCCGACCTGTCGCAGGCCCTTGAGTGGGCCATCGGCCAGTTGCGGCCGGAATACCGGAGGCTGGTCGTCCTGCGCTATCGGGAGGACGAGGCGTACGAGGACATCGCGTCGGCGCTGGATCTTCCCCTTGGAACGGTCAAGAGCCACCTGCATCGAGCCCGCGCGGAGCTGGCCCGCTTGATGACGGAAGCGGGCTGGGGGCCTGTCGGGGCCGGAGAATCAGGGGCCGTGCAACCCGGCAAGGGGTCGGCCTCGTAGGAGGTACTGAGCGAGCATGGGAACCGTCCATCGTGACATCGTGGCAGACTGGCTGGCCGCCGAGGCGGCGGGGCGCCAGGACGAAGCCGACCTGGCGTTTGCCGGCGTGGCGGAGGCGTTGCCGGGCCTGGCACCGTCGCCCCAGTTCGTCTCGTCGGTGATGCAGCGGGTCGCGACTGAGCGGGTTGCCGGGCCTTCCGCCGTCTGGGCGTCGTGGTGGCTGCGCGCGATGGTGGCGGCGTCACTGGTGATGCTCGGCGCGGTCAGCGGCACCGTCACCTGGAAGTCGGTGCTGTTCGCGTCGTTGACCACCGTGCAAACCGTGGCCTGGGGGCTCAACCAGCTGGCGGCGGGCGGTCGGGCCTGGCTGGGGGCGGCCCTGGCGGCGTGGGACGGTGTAGCCCACGTGGGCGCGGCACTCGGGCGCGTGCTCGTGGCGCCCGGTCCTGCGGCCGTGATTCTCGTCAATCTGGCGGTGGCCAGCTGTGCGCTGGCGGCCCTGCAACGCCTGCTCATCAGGCAGGAGAGTTGATCATGCGTACTACGTTCGGACAGGCCTGGCGCGTGCGCCCCTTTCGGGCCGCGCTCCTGTGTGCGGGGTTGCTGGCCGCCGGGATTCCAGGATGGGCGCTGGCGCAGACGCCGGCCGCGGTCCAGGACGCCAGGCCCGAGTATGCCCGGCTGAAGGCCCGGGTCGGCGACCGCTTCCAGGTCCTCATCACGCGCCAGAGCGTCGTGCTCGTGCCGCGGGCGGCCGTCAAGGGAGTCTCGAACATCGAGTTGACCGATGGCACGGTGCTCATGGACGGCAATCCCGTGACGGGGGCCGAACTGCGTGCGGCGATTGGCGCGGACGCGGAATTGGTGATGCAGTTGTCGTTCCTGGATGCCGCCGCCCGGAAGCGGCTGTTCGAGACGCCGAAAGCCCCGCCGGCGGCGGTTGCGGTTCCGGGCGGTTCGCAGGGCGCCCGTCCGGCTGGTGAGGATGAGACGGCACCCCGGACGGATTCGGAAGACTGGACGGTAACGAGCGTCTCCGGCCGGCGGAACGGTGGGACGCGCCTGCGCGTCGGCGGTGACGTCCGCGTCGGGGAGACCGAGGAGGTACGCAACGACGTCGTGGTCGTCGTCGGATCCGCCTACATCGACGGCCGGGTCGACGGCGAGGTTGTGGTCGTCGGCGGGAGCATCCACCTCGGCCCGAAGGCAGACGTCCGGGGCGGCGTGACCAGTGTCGGCGGCGGCGTCGAACGGGCGGCCGGTTCGAAAGTCGGCGGCGAGCTCAACGACGTGCGGCTGACGCTCCCGTCGGTCCGGCCGTACTTCCGCGCATCGCCGTTCCGCGGGTGGTCCTCGTTCGCCAGCCCGTTCGGGTCCTCGGTCAGCCTGTTCGGCACGTTGATTCGGCTCGGCATTCTGGGCCTGCTGGCCGCCATGATCGTGGTGGTGTTTCCGTCGAAGGTCGAGCGGGTGTCCGCCATCGTGGCGGCCGAACCGTGGCGCGCGGCCATGGCCGGCCTGGCTGCGCAGATCCTGTTCGTGCCGCTGCTGGTGCTGACGGTCGTGGTGCTCGCCGTGTCGATCATCGGGATCCCGCTCCTGCTGCTGGTGCCGTTCGTACTCGTGGCGCTGCTGGCGGCGACGCTGCTGGGATTCTCGGGCGTGGGCTGCGCGATTGGCGGCCGCTTCGGGTCCGCTTCCGCCGGCGGGGCGGGTCGCCTCATCGTCTCGCTGGCCGTCGGGCTCGCGATCATCTGGTCCTTGACCCTGATCGCCAGGTTCGTCGGGCTGGCTGGCGCCCCCTTTGCCTTCCTGGTGAGCGGGCTGCTCGTCGTCGGATTCGTCATCGAGTACGTCGCGTGGACCGTGGGACTCGGCGGCGTGCTGCTCAGCCGGTTCGGCCGGCAGCAGTCGTAGCGGGCGCCGCCGCGGGCGGCCCCGCCTCGTGCATAATCGGACGATGCACCTCGACGACGATGCTGTTCCTGTCGATGTCGCGCTGGCGGATCCCGCCGGCGTCGACATCGACGTGTTGATCCTGCCGACTCCCGAGCACGAAGACCCTCCGCGCGTGGGCGTTCTGCCGGATGCGGTGACGGCCCGATTGCGCGATGCCGTCGCCAGCCGGGCGTTCACCGGCAAGGCCGGGTCCGTGTTCTCGACGCCCGTCGATGACCCGGGGTGGCGGCCGCGCCGCATCCTGCTCGCCGGAATCGGCAAGCGGGACGTCTCGACGGCGGATGACCTGCGCCGGGCAGCGACCGCGGCCGCACTGGCGGCCAGGGACGGGAAGCTGCGGCGCGTCGGCCTGCTGCTGCCGGGGATTCGGTCCGGCGCCGAGGAAGCGAGGGCGGCCGCCGAAGGTCTCCTGCTCGCCGCCTACCATACGGGATCCCACAAGACGGAGGCTGACGCGCTGCCGGTCTCGTTCGAGCGGTTCGTGGTGCTCTCCGGCGACGCTGACGCCTCGGGACTGATTGCACCCGCCGCCGCGCGCGGCGCGGTGCTCGGAGCCTGCAGTAACCTCGCCCGGGCACTGGCGAATGAGCCTGGCAACCTGATGACCCCGTCGATCTTTGCGGATCTTGCGGCGGATATCGGCCGGTCGGCCGGACTCGCGGTAGACGTGCTCGACGAGGCGCAGATCGAGGCGCTCGGCATGCGGCTGCTGCTGGGAGTGGGACGCGGCAGTGTCGAGCGGCCGCGCGTGGTCGTGCTTCGATACGAACCGGCGCATCCCCGCGATGGCGTGCTGCTGGCGCTGGTCGGGAAGGGCGTGACGTTCGATGCCGGCGGCATCTCCCTGAAGGGCTCGGACGGGATGTTCCGCATGAAGAACGACATGTCCGGCGGTGCCGCGGTGGTGGCCGCGATGAAGGCCATGACGAGCCTTGCGCCAGACATCCGCGTCGTCGGCATCGTGCCGCTGGTGGAGAACATGCCGGGCGGACGCGCGCTCAAGCCCGGCGACGTGGTGCGCAGCGCCGACGGCAAGACCGTCGAGATCCTCGATACGGACGCCGAAGGGCGGCTGATTCTCGCCGATGCCCTCTGGTACGCGCGCACGCTCGGTGCCACGCATCTCGTCGATGTCGCGACATTGACCGGCGCGATCGGCGTTGCGCTCGGCCGCACCACGACGGGGTTGTTCGGCGCGCCGGCGTGGTGGACGGACCTCGTCGGGCGTACCGCCGCGGAGGCGGGCGACCGGACGTGGCTGATGCCGCTCTTCGATGACTACCGCGATCAGCTGCGCAGCGACATCGCGGACCTGACCAACGTCGGCGGACGTCCGGCCGGCTCGATCACCGCCGCGATGTTCCTCAAGGAGTTCACGGGCGGGCTGCCGTGGGCGCATCTCGATATCGCCAGCACGGCGTGGGCGGAAGAAGCCAGGCCCCATCAGCCAAAGGGGCCGACAGGTGTGGCCGTCCGGACGCTGGCGTTGCTGGCGGAAACGGCGGGGGAGTGGCGGTAGCTAGCGCGAACTGAGGTCCAGCCTGGTCGCGCCAGATTCGCTGTCGCGGGCGCCCGGCCGGTCGGCCTGCCACCGGCGCAGCCCGATAATCAGGGCGCCCAGGAGAGCGCCCAGCAGCAGGGACGCGAGCACGATCAGGCCTGTCAGCCCCAGCGATCCGAGCAGCACGTCGAGGACACCGACCTCCCGGGTGGGCGGCGGTACCACCTGCACGATCGTGGTCGGGATGGGCTGCTGCAGGAACATCGTCTGTCGGCTCCCGGTGCGCCGGCGGGCGGCACGGCCGGCCCGCTATCGCGGATGCTGGTCCACTTCGTCGAAATAGCCCTTGTCGACCAGGACTTCCCGCGGCTTGCCTCCCGCCGGTGCGGAGACCAGGCCCTCGGCCTCCATCATGTCGACCAGCCGCGCGGCACGGCTGAACCCGATCCGCAGGCGGCGCTGCAGGTACGATATCGACGCCTGCCCGCTGCCGACGACAATGCGGGCCGCCTCGTCGTAGAGGTCGTCCTTATCGAATGCCACCGCCTCCTGTGTCTTCTCTTCGGCGGTAATCGTCTCGTCGTATTCCGGCGCGCCCTGCTTCCGGAGGAACGCCGCCAGCCGGGCGGACTCCTGCTCGGAGATATAGGGGCCGTGGAGACGGATCAGCCGGGACGATGACGGCGGCAGGAAGAGCATGTCACCCTTGCCGAGCAGCTGTTCCGCGCCGTTGCCGTCGAGAATCGTGCGGGAGTCCACCTTGGAGGAGACGCGGAATGAAATGCGCGCCGGGAGGTTGGCCTTGATGACGCCGGTGATCACGTCGACCGACGGGCGCTGCGTCGCCAGCAGCAGGTGAATCCCGACGGCGCGCGCCATCTGGGCGAGCCTGGCGATCGAGAGCTCGACCTCGTTGCCGGCGACCATCATGAGGTCGGCGAGCTCGTCGATGACGATCACGATGTAGGCCAGTGGCTTGGGGATCGTGGCGCCTTCGCGCGGCGTCAGCTTGCCCTCGGCCTGGCTCCGGACGTTGCGGTTGAACTGCTCAATGTTCCGCACGCCCTCGGCGGCGAGCGTCTTGTACCGCTCCTCCATCTCGCGCACGGCCCAGCCGAGGGCATTGGCCGCCTGCTTGGGATCGACCACGACAGGCGTCAGCAAGTGCGGGATCTGCTCGTACATGCCGAGTTCGAGCCGCTTCGGGTCGATCAGGATCAGCCGCACCTCGTCGGGAGAGGAACGGAACAGGATGCTCGAGAGCATCGAGTTGATGGCGACCGACTTGCCCGTGCCGGTGGCGCCGGCGATCAGGAGGTGCGGCATCGTCGCCAGATCCGCCATGAACGAATCGCCGTTGATGGTCTTGCCGAGGGCAATCGTCAGTTTCGACCCGTGACGCCGGTAGGCGTCCGATTCCAGCAACTCGCGCAGCGAGATCGACTCGCGGTGCTGATTGGGAATCTGGATGCCGATGGTGGCCTTGCCGGGAACGCGTTCAATCAGCACCGACTCGGCACGCATCGCGAGGCACAGGTCGTCCGCCAGCCCCGTCACCTTGCTGTACTTGACGCCCGCGTCCGTCTTGAACTCGAACGTCGTCACGACCGGCCCGGGATGAATCTGGACGACCGCGCCCGCGACCGCGAACTCGCCGCACTTCTCCTGGAGGAGGTGGGCGGATTCCATCAGTTCGCGCTCGTCGATCTTCCGTTCGGACTTCGCCGCGTCGAGCAGCGTGAGCGGCGGGGCCGAGTAGCCGCCGCGCTTGCGCTCGGCGGGTGCGCGGGCCGCGTCGGGCAGGGGCTGCGGCGTCGCCGCCGGCGGCACGACGACCTGGATGTCGGGGGCTCGTCGCGCGCTCGGCCAGGCGCCGGCGGGGAGCGGCGGGACGTCGTCGTCGAGATCGGGGCTGGTCCGGATCGTCCGCGGGGGTGCAGGGGGCGTGGCCGCCGCCGGGCGGGCCTCACGCGGGGCGGGCGCAGGCGCGGGCGGCCGCTCGGCCTTCGGCGGCTTCGCGGGTTCGACGGCGGCGCGCGCCGCACGGCGCTTCGCCTGCTCGTCGACGATCTCGCGGCGCTTCCGGTCGCGGCGCCGTTCCTGCCGCCAGGTCTGGTACGTGTCGACCGTGCGCTCCACCCGCGATCGGACACCGATGACGACCGTGGAAAACAGCCGCCCGAACGAGAACCGCGTCGACAGGAGCAGGCCGAGCATGAACAGCGTGAGGATGATGATCGACGACCCGGTGCGATTGAAAGACGCCGCGAGCGCGCCGCCGAACTGATCGCCCAGCCAGCCCCCCGGCTCGAATGATCGGCCGCTCGAGCGGGCGGGCGTCAGCGCGAGGCTGAAGAAGGCGCTCGAGGACGAGAAGAGCAGGACCAGGCCGATGATCTTGGTCACCAGGGCGTCGACCGGCCGGCACCAGAACCGGTACCAGCCGAGGGCCGCCGTCAGGATCGGGAACACGTAGGCGGCGTAGCCGACCAGCTGGAAGGACAGCTCGGCGACGAACGCGCCGGCCGGACCGATGAGGTTGGCCGCCGGCTGCGTGGGGTTCGGGTTGAAGAACCATGCGGGGTCCGTCGGCTCGTACGTGCCCAGCGCGACCAGCCACAACAGGGCGAGCGCGAAGAGGAGCACGCCGGCGATTTCGCTCATCCGGCGCGAGAAGTGTGAGGAGGCGGCCACCGG
>Ga0334722_10003467_pt1 | contig 16964 bp, 12 predicted proteins | sample C3_bottom_MG_FD_207210 | JGI IMG/M metagenome (GOLD analysis project Ga0334722, IMG submission 207210) | Sediment microbial communities from Yellowstone Lake, YNP, Wyoming, USA - C3_bottom | ecosystem: Environmental > Aquatic > Freshwater > Lake > Sediment | place: USA: Wyoming | collected...
CTAGAGGGTGTCCAACGCCTCGCGGCCAATCACCGGGCTCCACGGCAGCAGCTCATAGTTGGCGATGCCAAGGCTCCAGAACGGGTCGCCATTGCGCACCGCGTCCAGCGCGGCCGCCGCACCGTCGTCGGGCACCCGCAGCAGGAAGGCACCGCCGCTGCGCGGCACGAACGGCCCGGAGGCGACGAGCGTTCCCGCCGCCTTGAGTTCGCGCAGGTAGGCGCGATGCGCCTCGGTGGCGGCTTCGACGACGTCGAGGGGGACGCGGTACTTCAGGATCGCAAGGGCGTACATGGAGAATCCGGAAGGGGTGTGGGTAAACGGTGAACGAGGAACGGACTACGGAAGACCGTTCTCAGTCGTCCGTTGTCCGTTCTCGGTGATCCGAGGACGCTACCATCCAATCCCGTAATCCTCCCCGTGATTCGACGCCGCCCCCCACATCGTGTGATGCTTGTGGTCCAACAGGATCGCCGTGATCGGCCCCGACGTGCGCTCCTCGAACTCGAGCGTGTAGCCCATGCGCTGCAACTCGCGGCGCACGTAGAATGGCAGCGACTCGGCCGCCAGCATGCGCCCCGGCCGGCTCTCGTGCTGGCCGAACGACGACCGCATCTGGAAGCTGTTGATGTTCGGCGCCTCCACCGCCTCCTGTGGCGTCATGTTGAACTCGACGACGTTCAGCAGGAACTGGAGCAGGTTCTGGTCCTGCGAGTCGCCGCCCTGCACCGAGAAGGCGAGGTACGGCGCGCCGTCCGTCATTGCCAGCGTCGGCGTCAGCGTCACCCGCGGCCGCTTGCCCGGCTCGATGACGTTGAACGGGCCATCGGCGGCGTCGGTCACGAAGCTCTGCGCCCGCTGCGACAATCCGACCCCCGAGTGGCCCGCGATCACCGCCGGCACCCACCCGCCCGACGGCGTCACCGAGATCACCCAGCCCTCTTCGTCCGCCGCCTGGATCGACGTCGTTCCGGCGTAGAAGGCGGTCTTGAATGCTTCGTCGGCCGTCAGCCCTCCGCCGTCCGAAGTCTCCGGCGGCGTCACCCGGTCCTGCTGCCCACTCTTCGGCAGGTTCGCCGCCGCCGGCAGCACCGTCCACGCATCGAGCTGCGCCTTCATCGGGTTCGTCCGCCCCTCGAACGGGTACGGGTCGCCCGGCTTGATGTTCGCGTCGTTCCGCCGCCAGTCGATCTGCGCGTAGCGCGCCTTCGCGTACTCCTTGCTCAGCAGCCCCTTCATCGGCTGCCCTTGGGCGAATGCCGGGTCGCCGTAGTAGAAGTCGCGGTCGGCGAAGGCCATCGACATGGCCTGATACACCGTGTGGAGGTAGCGCGCGCTGTTGTAGCCCATCCCCTTCAGGTCGGCGTTCTCGAGGATGTTCAGCGCCTGCAGCAGCGCCGGCCCCTGCTGCCACTGCTGGAGCTTGTACACCTCGACGCCCTTGTACGTGGTGGTCAGCGGCTCCTCGATCTTCACCTTCCACGCAGCGAGGTCCTGCATCGTGAACAGTCCGCCCTCCTCGCGCATGCCGCGCACGATCTCCGCCGCAATATCTCCCTTGTAGAACCGGTCGTACGCCGCGTAGATGGCTTCCTTGCGGTTCTTGCCCGCCTTCAGCGCGGCCTGCTCGGCGTCCACCAGCTTGCGGAGCGTCGCCGCGAGGTCCTTCTGCACGAACACCTCGCCCGCCTCCGGGGCCTCGCGTTTCTCGCCCAGGTGCGGCAGGTACACGGCCGTCGAGTACTTCCACTGCTTGATCTGCTTCTTGTTCGCCTCGATCGAATTGGCCGTCTGCGCCTCGATGGCGTAGCCGTCGGCCATCTGGATGGCCGGGGCCAGCACGTCCTTGAGCGACAGCCGGCCATACTCGGCGAGCATCGTCATCAGGCCGCCCGGCGTGCCGGGCGTCACCGCCGCCAGCGGACCGAACTCGGGTGGGTAGCGATATCCCTTGCCGCGGTAGAACTCCGCCGTGGCGCCCGTCGGGGCGACGCCAAGCGCATTGATGCCGATGACCTTCTTGAGCCCCGGGTGGTAGATGAGCGCCTGCGTCTCGCCGCCCCAGCTCAGCACATCCCACATCGTCGTCACGGCGGCGAGCATCGCGCACGCGGCGTCGATGGCGTTGCCCCCCTTGGTGAACATCATCGACCCGGCGGTGGCGGCCAGCGGCTTGCCGGCGATGGCCATCCAGTGCCGGCCATGCAGCGGCGGCTTGTTCGTGCGCTGGGCCGCGAGCGGACTGGCCAGGCCGCCCAGGGCGGCCGCGCTCAGGAACAGGGCAATCAGCGTGCGTCTGCGCATACGTGCGATCCTCGGTGGGTGCACCCGCGGCAAGCGGGCGGTGACGGCGGCCCGCGCGCGGCGCAAGCCATCAGGAAAACTCATCGGAAGGCAATGGGGTTGGCTAGGGCGGCGGCTCGCGGCCTCCCACGGCCCGCCATACCTTCGTCCGCATGAAACACGCCCTGCGCCCAATCTCCGTCACGCTCGCCGTCGCCGTGGCCCTGCGCGCCGCCGCGGCCCAAGGCGTGGGCAGTTCCGACGACGCCATCCGCATCAACCAGGTGGGCTACCTTCCCGACGCACCCAAGGTGGCCGTGCTCTGCGCGCTCGCCCCGCGTACGGTGGCGACGTTCGACGTGGTCGATGCGTCGGGGCGTGTGGCGCTTGGCCCCCGGCCGGCCGCCGCCGCCGGGGCGTTCGGGCCATGCGCGCAGACGTATCGCCTCGACTTCTCGGCGCTGCGCGCGCCGGGCGAGTATCGCGTGCGCGCCGGCGATCTCGCCTCCCCCGTGGTGAAGATCGGGCCATCCGTCTGGAGCGGCCTCGCCGACATGCCCCTGCGCTACATGCGGCAGCAGCGCTCGGGGTGGAATCCCATCTACAACACCGCGGTGCACACGAAAGACGGCATCATCGTCGATCATCCCACGCGGGCAGGCGAGTACCTCAAGGCCAGCGGCGGATGGGCCGACGCATCCGACTACCTCCAGTACGTCACCACCTCCGCCACTGCCACGTTCCAGCTGCTGCAGGCGTGGCGCGACAACCCGCAGTCCTTCGGCGACCAGTACCAGGCCGACGGCCGGCCGGGCCCGAACGGCGTGCCCGACGTGCTCGATGAAGCGCGCCACGGACTGCGCTGGCTGCTGCTCATGTTCCCCGATGACTCGCTGATGCTCAACCAGCTCGGCGACGATCGCGACCACATGTTCTTCGACCTTCCCCCCAACGATTCGGCCGACTACGGCTGGGGCAAGGGCGGGCCGCGTCCGCTCTATCCGTGCACCGGCGTGGCGCAGGGGCTGCTGCGCTACCAGAACCGCGCCACCGGCTACGCATCGACGGCAGGGAAATTCGCCGCGGCCTTCGCGCTGGGCGCGCAGTTGCTGCGCGCGCGCGAGCCGGCGCTCGCCGAGACGCTCGCGCGCAAGGCACGGTCGGCATTCGCGCTGGGCGAGAAGTACCCCGGGGCCTGCCAGACGGCTCCAGCCCGCGGCCCGTACTTCTACGAGGAGGATGACTGGGCCGACGACATGGAACTCGGCGCCGCGGCCCTCTTCGCGCTGACGGGCGAGACCCGCTTCCAGTCGCGTGCGCTGGCGTTGGCCGCCCAGGCCAAGGTGAAGCCCTGGATGGGCGCCGACACCGCGAGCCACTATCAGTGGTATCCGTTCCACAACATCGGGCATTACGAGGCGGCCCGCCGCGGCGCGCCGCCGGCGCGTGCGCAACTGGCCGGATTCTACCGCGACGGGCTGCAGGCGGTCGCCAACCGGGCGAAGAACGGATTCAACGTCGGCATTCCCTTCGTCTGGTGCTCCAACGACTACATGACGTCGCTGGCCGTGCAGGCGCTGCTCTACCGGCGCCTGACCGGGGACGCACGCTTTCGCGAGTTGGAGCAGTCCGCCATCGACTGGCTGTTCGGCGCCAATCCGTGGGGCATCTCGATGGTCATCGGCGTGCCGGCGTCCGGCACCTTCGCGCGCGACCCGCATGCGGTGATCTCGATCCGGCTCAAGTACCAGCTCGACGGCGCGCTCCTCGACGGGCCCGTCTACTCGTCGATCTACAAGAACCTGCTCGGCATCTCGCTCACCAAGCCGGACGCCTACGCCCGGTGGAACACGGGATTCATCGTGTATCACGATGACTGGGGCGACTACTCCACCAACGAACCCATCATGGACGGCTCGGTGAACGTGCTCTACCTGCTGTCCTGGCTGGACCGCCGTTGACCACACGACAGAGGGCCGGCGCGCCATCGCGCGCCGGCCCTCTCGTCCCTCCGTCCATCTAGAACTGCGACGCCGCGTCCTCGTCGTCGCCAAACGGGATCATCGCCGCCGCCTTCAGCGCGACGCTGCGGCCGTTCGACCCGGCAGCGGACCGGCGCACGCTCGGCGGTGCGGCGCGACGCTTCGTCGCATGCGTGCCCGACGGTGCGCTGTAGCCGCCGTGGTGCCCGGCCTGCAGCACGAACTGCCCCACCAGCCCCCGCACCTGCGTCGCCTGGCTCGTCAGCTCCTCGGCCGCACTCGCACTCTCCTCCGCGCTCGCCGCCGTCTGCTGCGTCACCGCGTTCATCTGCTCCACCGCCGCGTTCACCTGCCCGATCCCCAGCGTCTGCTGCTCGCTGGCCGCCGCCATCTCGGCCATCACTTCCCGCACCCGGTTCGCCCGCTTGGCGATGTCCACGAACGTCTCCTGCACGTCCTTCGTCATCGTCACGCCCTGCGCCGTGTGCCCCACCGACTCCTCGATCAGCGCCGCCGTCTGCTTGGCCGCCTCGGCCGCCCGGATGCTGAGCGCGCGCACCTCGTCGGCCACCACCGCGAAGCCCTTGCCCGCGTCGCCCGCCCGGGCCGCCTCCACCGCCGCGTTCAGCGCCAGCAGGTTCGTCTGGAAGGCGATCTCGTCGATGGTCTTCACGATCTTCGCCGTCTGGTCGCTCGAGCTCTTCAGCTTGCCCATCGCCGCGGCCAGCTGGACCATCTTCTCGCCGCCCTGGTCCGTCCCCGTCTTGGCGGCCTCGGCCAGCGTCTCCGCTTCCTTGGCGCTCGCCGCACTCGTCTTGGCCATCGAGGTGATCTCGTGCAGGCTGCTCGACACTTCCTCGATGGTGCTGGCCTCTTCGCTGGCGCCCTGCGCCAGGCTCTGGCTCGATGTCGCAATCTGGTCGGCGGCGGCGGCCACCTGCTCGGCGGCGCCGGAGATCTCGCTCAGTGTCTGCTGCAGGTTGTCCACGGCGGTGTTCAGCGCGTTCTTGATCTTCGCGTGGTCGCCCTTGTACTCGCCGGTCACCCGCGCCGTCAGGTCGCGGTCGGCCACGCGCTGGAGCACCGCGGTGGCGTCATTCACCGGTTCGAGCACCAGATCGAGCGTGTTGTTGAATCCCTGCACCAGGTCATGGTACGCGCCCTGGAACTGCTTCTCGTTGCCGCGGGTGTCGAGCACGCCCTCGCGGGCAGCCGCGGTGAGGGTCTCCGTCTCGCCAATCAGTGCGCGAACGATTTCTACCAGGCGCGCATAGGCGGCAATCCCGGCCTGCGTCTTGCCGATGATACCGTCCACCGTGTTGGCCATCATGCCGATCTCGTCGGCGCGGTCGTACTTCAACTGCTTGGTGGTCGACTCGGCGTGCACGGACAGGTCGCCGCGCGCCATGGCGGTCAGGCCGTTCTCGAGGGCGGCGATGCACACGCTCTGCAGCCGCTCCGCCCGGTCCGCGACTTCCTTGAGCGGATCCGTGAGCGACTTGGAGATCAGAAGCCCCATCACCAGCGCGATCAGCATGGCCAGCGTCGCCGCACCGAGCAGAACCATGCGACTCGTCGCGTACGTGGCGGCGATCGTCGCCGACTTCTTCTGGGCGCTGCTCCCCACATGATCCGTCAATTCACCGAGCGACACGCTGACGTCGCCGAAGTCTTTCTTGGCCGTGCCGAGGAAGAGTGTGTTTGCCTCATCGACCTGGTTGACCGTCAGCAGGCGCTCCACCTCGGCCGATGCAGTGGAGAATTCGGTGACATGACCCTGCAGCTTCTTCCAGAGCGTGTCGGCGGTAGCGGAGTGCGAGGTCGACTCGAAGGACGTGCTCGCTTTCACCAGGTCCTGCTCGCGCAGCGCGATGAGGTCCCGGCGGTACTCCTCGAAGAGCGCATCGTTCTTCTGCACCTTCGCGAGCAGTTCGCCGGCCTGCAGGCGGCGCATGTCGCGCAGCGTGCCGTCCAGGTCGACCAGCGCAATCAGCTGCGGTACGCTCGCGCCGGTGACCTTCTCCGATTGATCGCGCACCGACTTGAGTTGCGAAAGGCCGACGAGTCCGATGACCAGCGAGAAGGTCGCCATGACGCCGGACGCGAGCAGCAGCTTCGGACCGATCTTCACGTTCTCGAGCATGGAAGTGCACCGAAGGTGGTGGAGTCGCCACGCGGCCACGCCGGGTGACGGAAGCATTCGCGGCGGCCCCAGCACCGGGGAGAAGCCGCAATACATCTGACCAATTCGTCGACACCTCGACCGATTTCATGAGTGTCTTTCAGTTTGTGACACCAGTTTCCGGGGATTCGCCAATTGCGTGTAGGTCGTCACCCTAGGAAAGCACTCCATGGCAACGAATGCGGAGTAATTCGCACGGTATTGACGAGACATTCTCCTTCCATATTCACGGCCGCATGCCAAGTGCAGGGTTGCGGCGCCGCGTCGCGAGAGCCCGATACGGACGGACGGGACGAGAGGGCGATCAGCGCGCCATGAAGTCGGCGTCGGTCCCCGTGGAACTCACGTGGAGCACGGAGTTCCGGGACCCCGGCCGCGTGACATCCTCGCGCGTCGCTCGAGCACGACTACAGGCGTTTCCTTACACCGTGTCGTGAAAAGACTGATCCATAGCTGCCACGCGAAATGGCGAATTTGCGGGAGTCCCTCTCGGGGCATCCTTCAGCCGGGGCCGTTGCGCCCACACACGCCATGACCGACATGCACGAAGTACCGCGCACGATGGGCCAGCAGTTCGGCCGCCGCTCCTGGGCCGAGCCGTGGAAGATCAAGATGGTCGAGCCCCTGCGCATGACCGATCGCTCCACGCGCGACCACGCGATGACCGAGGCGGGATACAACACGTTCCTCCTCCGCTCCGCCGACGTCTACATCGACCTGCTCACCGACAGCGGGACCAGCGCCATGAGCGACCGCCAGTGGGCGGGCATGATGGTCGGCGACGAGGCGTACGCTGGCTCCGAGAACTTCTATCATCTTGAATCGGCCATCCAGACGTACTACGGCTACAAGTACCTGGTCCCGACGCACCAGGGACGCGGTGCGGAGAACCTGATCAGCCGCACCGAGATCAAGCCCGGCCAGTATGTGCCCGGCAACATGTACTTCACGACGACGCGCCTGCACCAGGAAATGGCGGGCGGCATCTTCGTCGATGTCATCTGCGACGAGGCGCACGATACGATCAACCGCGCCCCGTTCAAGGGGAACATCGACCTGAGCAAGCTCGATGCCCTGGTGAAGGAGCACGGCGCCGCGAAGATCGCGTACATCTCGCTCGGCGCCACCGTCAACATGGCCGGCGGGCAGCCGGTCTCCATGGCGAACGTGAAGGCCCTGCGCGCCTGGGGCGACCAGCACGGCGTGAAGGTCTATCTCGATGCGACGCGCGCCGTGGAGAACGCGTTCTTCATCCAGGAGCGCGAGCCGGGCTACGCCGACCGGACGATCGCGCAGATCCTCAAGGAATTCTGCAGCTACACTGATGGCGCGTGGATGAGCGCCAAGAAGGACTCGCTCGTCAACATCGGCGGCTGGGTGGCAGTGAACAACTGGGATGTCTTCGAGGAGCTGCGCAACCTCGTCGTCGTCTTCGAGGGGCTGCACACCTACGGCGGCCTCGCCGGCCGCGACATGGAGGCGATGGCCATCGGCACTGCCGAATCGGTGCAGGACGACCACATCCGCGCGCGCATCGGCCAGGTGCGCTACCTCGGCGGCCTGCTCGAGGAGTGGGGCGTGCCGATGATGGAACCCATCGGCGGCCACGCCATCTTCCTCGACGCCAAGCGCTTCTATCCGCAGCTGAAGCAGGACGAGTTCCCGGCGCAGACGCTGGCCGCCCAGCTCTACCTCGACAGCGGCATCCGGGCGATGGAACGCGGCATCGTGAGCGCGGGGCGGAACGCGAAGACGGGCGACCACTACCGCCCGAAGCTCGAGCTGACGCGCCTGACCATCCCGCGCCGTGTCTACACCCAGGCGCACATGGACGTCGTGGCCGAGTCGGTGAAAGCGGTGTTCGACCAGCGCGAATCGGTGCGCGGGCTGAAGATGGTGTACGAACCGAAGTACCTGCGGTTCTTCCAGGCCAGGTTCGAACCGCTCTGAGGATGCGCACGACCAGGAAGGACGCGGGCGCTGGACGGACGACTGAAAACGGAGAACGGTGAACTGACAACGGGTGTTCAGTTCACCGTTCTCCGTTTCTCGTGCCTCGTGAAACGCATGTGGCCCGCTGCTCACATGCTCAGGCTGCCCTTCCGGAACTCGCCGACCCCGATCATCGCATTCACCAGCACCGGCGTGCCGCCGCGCGCCGCGTCGCGCGCCTCGCGCAGCGTCGCCGCGACTCGTGCCGGGTCATCCAGCAGGATCCCGCGTGCGCCGAGCGACTCGGCCACCTCGTGAAAGGCGGTGCGCCCGAGTTGCGTGCCGACGTCATCGCCGAGCATCGGGACCTGCCCGCGCGCGATCTGCGTCCACGCGCCGTCGTTGCCCACGACGCAGATGACCGGCAGGCGGTGCCGCACGAAGCTGTCGAGCTCCACCACGCCATAGCCCGCTGCACCGTCGCCCCACAGCAGCCACACGTCGTCATCCGGCCGGGCCAGCTTGGCGGCCGCCGCGAACCCCGCGCCCACGCCCAGCGTGCCGAAGACGCCCGGATCGAGCCAGCGCATGGGCGCGCGCGGGCGCACCACGTACGAGGCCGTGCCCACGAAGTCGCCGCCGTCGGCGACGACCGTCGCGCGTTCCGTAAGTTGCGCGTCGATGCCCCGGCAGAGCGCCAGCGGATTGAGCGGCGCCAGCGGCGCCGCCGCGTCGATGGCGATGGCCGCGTCGCGCGCCGCATCGCGCGCGGCCAGCTGCGCGGACCACGGCGCGCAGGCGGCGCGCACGCCGGAGGCAGCCAGTGCGCGAACGAACAGATCGGGGTCGCAGCACACGGCCAACGCACTCCGCCGATTCTTGTGCAACTCCCTCTCGTCGCGGTTCACCGACACGATCGTCGCGCCACCGCCGATGTGCCGCCCATAGTCGAGCCGGAAGTCCATCGGCACGCCGCACAACAGCACCAGATCGGCCTCGCGCAACGCGTCCTTCCGCTGGTGCCGCACCTGTCGTGGATGGTCGGCGCCAAGGAGCCCGCGCGCCATCCCGGCGAAGAAGACTGGGATGTCCAGCATGCGCAGTGCGTCGGCCAGCGCATCGGCGTCGGCCGCGTACTCGCAGCCCTGGCTTCCGACGACCATCAACGGGCGCTCGGCGCGCGCCAGCAGGGTTGCCGCCTGCCGCACGGCGCGCGCCCCGGGGTGCGCACGCATGACGTGCACCGGGGCCTGCGGCTGCGCGCCGCCGGGCGCGAAGACCTTCCGGGCATGGCGATCCAGAAACCAGTGCTCGAGTCGCTTCCGGAGCGGCGTCCCGGCCGGCAGCGGCGTGTCGACGCCCATCGTCTCGCGCACGGTCGGTTCGTCGTAGAGCACGTCGAGGGGCAACTCCACGAAGACCGGTCCTTGCACACCCTCGCGCGCCACGCGGAAGGCGCGCTCGAGCACGTGCACGAGGTCGGCCACCCGATTCACCCGCTCGGCGTGCTTCACGTGCGGCCGGATCACCGCCATCTGGTCGATGTCCTGCAGCGCGCCGCGCCCGCGGAGCACCGTCGCCGTCGCCCCGCCAATGAGCACCATCGGTGAACGGGCCATGCGCGCGTTGGTCAACGCGGTCAGCGTGTTCGTCACGCCCGGGCCGGCCGTCACCACCGCGACGCCGACCCCCGTCAGGCGCGCCGACGCGTCGGCCGCGAACGCCGCGGTCTGCTCCATGCGCGTGTCGATGACGCGAATGCCGCGCCGCTTGGACTCGACGAGGATCGGGGCAATGTGCCCGCCAGCGAGCGCGAACAGCGTGCGCACGCCATGGCGATGCAGCACCTCGGCGACTAGGTGGCCGCCACTCGGGCGAACCGCGTCGGCGCTCGGCATCGTCAGCGGCCGCCCGCCCGCCAGATGACGGCCGGCGACGCGTTCCACGCGGCATCGATCGCCGTCAGCACCACGACGTCGGCGCGGTCGGCGCTGCCGGTGAAGGGCATCTCGAGCGTGGTGTTGGAATTCCAGACGAGCTTCGCGTTCCACGTCGTCGCGTTCCGCCACTGCACCAGCCACCAGCGCGCCGGCTCGGCACCGGTAGCGGTCCACGATGCCCGCATGGCAGTGCCGAGCGCCGTGACGGCGAGCGTCGGTGCGGCGGGCGGAGTGGCATCGAGCCAGGTGTACGCCGGCACCAGCGTGTTGCCCGGGTAGCCCGTGGCGGCCAGCAGGTCGGCGACGCCCCCCTTGTTGGTGCGCACCGACGTCGTGTTGTACAGCAGCGTCCCGCTCCCCCCGCCGGCGCCCGGCCCGGCGCGGTAGCGCACGACGCTCACCTGGTTCGGGATCTCCGCGGCAGTGAACGCGCCCGACGTTCCGTCTGCCACCCGGTACACCGCCAGCCCCGGCCACAGGTGACGCTTCTGCGCGTTCGCCGAGAGCCACCAGTCGAGCAGCGACGTGAAGTTCTGCCCCGTGCTTGCCAGCGACCAGTAGAGTTGCGGCGCGAAGTAGTCCACCCAGCCGTTCTCGAGCCACTTCTTCGAGTCGGCGTAGATCGCGCTGTACGCGTCCAGGCCCGTGATGCCGGCCGGATTCCCCGGGCGCCAGATGCCGAAGGGCGAAAGCCCGACCTTCACCACCGGTTTCGTGCGGTGCACGTCGGCGTAGAGCGCCTGGATGAACGCGTCGACGTTGGCGCGTCGCCAGTCCGCGCGCGCCATCGGCGCGCCGCCCGCGACGAGATACTTGTTGTAGGTGGCGTCGTCGTTGAAGACGGACGCGCTCCCCAGCGGGTACGGGTAGAAGAAGTCGTCGAGGTGCACCGCGTCCACGTCGTACCGCGAGACGACGTCCCGGATCACGGTCAGCGTCCACGCGCGCACATCGGGCTCGCCCGGATCGAACCAGAGCTGGCCTTCCCAAATCCGCGCGAGGTCCGGACGGGCCTTCCAGAGGTGATTGGACGCGAGGCGCGCCGTGTCGCTGACGTTGCCGGCGCGGAACGGGTTGAACCACGCATGCAGCTCGAGGCCGCGCGCATGCGCCTCCGTCACCCACGCGTCGAGCGGATCCCACCCCGGCTCTCCGCCCTGCGTCCCGGTGAGCGACTTCGCCCACGGTTCGATGTTCGACCGGTACAGCGCATCGCCCGATGCCCGCACCTGCACGATGACGGCGTTCATGCGCAGCGCCTGCGCCTTGTCGAGGATCGTGCGCATCTCGGCCATCGCCGCGCCCTGGCTCAGTCCGGTCGCGGTCGGCCAGTCGATGTTCCCGACCGTCGCCACCCACAGGCCGCGAAACTCGCGGGTCAGTGCCGGCGGGTCAGGGCTTGGCGCGGGCAGCACCGTGACCTGGCTCGAGCCGCTCTTCCCGTCGGCCGTGGCGGTGATCGTCGCCATGCCCGCGGCGACTCCCGTCACCACCCCGCCGCTGCCCACCGTCGCGATCGCCGTGTTGCTCGAACTCCACGCGACCGCCGTGCCCATCGCCGTGCCCGAGGCATCGCGCACGGACGCCGTCAGCGTCGTCGTCAATCCGGCGACGACGCTGGCCGTCGCTGGAGAGACCGACACCGTCGCCACCGTCGGCGCAGCGGGCGTGGACGGACCGTCGCCGGAACAGGCGGCGGTCAGGGCAACGAGGACGAACAGGGAGATCCGGCGCATGAGGAAAGATCACTCCTGCGACCAGCGGCCGGCGAGGGGCAAACGCGGACAGCGCGTGGTGCAGCGTCCGCGGCTGGCGAGCTACCGACGCTCGTTCGCCATGGCGCCGAGCAGCGCTTTCCACGGCAGCTGCGCGCACTTGTGGCGGGCCTTGAAGCCCGCCACGCCGGCGAGCGCGGCGAGCTCGCCCAGGCTGTCGTCCGCCGTCCCGCTCGCCAGCATGGCGTCGAACCGGGCGAGGAGTGCGTCGAGTTCCGCGCGCGATCGCCCGTGCGCCAACTCCATCAACATCGACGCCGTCGCCTGCATGATCGAACACCCCGTTCCCGTGTATCGCGCCGCGGACACGACCCCATCCGTCACGAGGACCGACACCGTGATCTCGTCGCCGCACAGCGGGTTCTTGGCGCCGTGCACGCCGGTGGCCCGCTCAAGGACGCCCTTGTGACGCGGCCGCCGGTAATGGTCGAGGATCCGCTCCTGGTAGAGTGCGGCAAGGCCGGCGTTGTCGTTCACCGCCACCGGTGCGCGCTGCCCGGCGCTGCCGTCAGCCGACGTGGGCACCGAACCGCGCCTTCGCCTTGCGCAGCGACGCCACCAGCGCGTCCACGTCGGCCGGCGTGTTGTACACGTAGAAGCTGGCGCGGACCGTCGAGGTCACGTGGAGCGCGCGCATGAGCGGCTGGGCGCAGTGGTGCCCGGCGCGCACGCAGACGCCGTCAACGTCGAGCATGGTGCTGAGGTCGTGCGGGTGGATGTCGCCCAGGGTGAAGCTCACCACGCCGCTGCGCAACTCGGCGCCGGCGGGGCCGAGCACGTGCAGCCCCTCGATGGTGGACAGCTGGTCGAGCGCGTAGCGCGTGAGCGCCACCTCGTGGCCGCGCACCGCGTCCATGCCCAGTGCGTCGAGGTAGCGCACGGCGGCGGCGAGCCCCACCGCGCCCTCCACGTTTGGCGTGCCGGCCTCGAACTTGTGCGGCAGCGTGTTCCACGTGGAGTCGCCGTCGAAGACGAACTCGATCATGTCGCCGCCGAACTGGTACGGGTGCATGGCCTCGAGCAGGGCACGGCGCACGATCACGCCCCCGATGCCCATCGGCCCGAGCATCTTGTGGCCGCTGAACGCGTACGCGTCCACGCCCATCGCATCGACGTCGGCGCGCAGGTGCGGCGCGCCCTGGGCGCCGTCGCAGAACGCCACCGCACCAATCGCATGGGCGATCCGCACGATCTCGGGCACGTCGTTGATGGTGCCCAGGGCGTTCGACACGTGCCCGAATGCCACCACCCGCGTGTTGGCGGTCACGAGCAGCCGCAGCTGATCGAGGTCCACGCGGCCGTCCGGCGTCAGTTCGCAGATGCGGAACTCCGCGCCCACGTCGCGTGCCAGCTGCTGCCACGTCACGAAATTCGCGTGGTGTTCCAGGCGCGTCACCACCACGCGGTCGCCGCGATGCACGTGCTGCCGCCCCCACGCGGTGGCCAGCAGGTTGATCGCCTCGGTGGTGCCGCGCGTGAAGATGAGCGTGTCGACATCGGCCGCCCCGAGGAAGCGGGCGATCTCGCCGCGGGCGCCGTGGTACGCCTCGGTGGCCGCGCCGCTCAGCCGGTACGCGCCGCGGTGCGGGTTGGCGTTGGCGGTCTCGTAGTACGTGCGGATGGCGTCGAGCACCACGCGCGGCTTCTGCGAAGTGGCCGCCGAGTCCAGGTAGACCAGCCCCGGATGCGCCGCCAGCAGCGGGAAGTCTGGGCGCACGTCGCGGAACCCGGCGGCCATGGCCGTCACTCCGTGCTGACCGGCGCGCCGGCCGCGCCATGCTGGGCGAGCGCGGCATGCATGGCGTGCCAGGCGAGCGAGGCGCACTTCACGCGCAGCGGGAAGCGCGACACGCCGCCCAGCGCCTTGAGCGAGCCCATGGATTCGGCATCCTCCGGGTGCGTGCCGGTGACGACGCCGTGGAACTTGGTGAAGATCTGCTCGGCCTCGGCGCGGGTCTTGCCCTTGATGGCCGCGGTCATGAGCGACGCGCTCGCCTTGGAGATGGCGCAGCCGCTCCCCTGGAACGAGACGTCGCTGATGAGGTCGCCGTCGAGCTTGAGCCAGATGGTGAGCTGGTCCCCGCACAGCGGGTTCTGCCCGTCGGCGTGCACGCTCGCGTCGTCCATGACGCGGAAGTTGCGCGGCCGGCGGTTGTGGTCGAGGATGATGCTCTGGTACAGCTCGTCGAGTTCGGCGGACACGCGCGGGTCCTCAGGCGGGGTCGGGCGGGATGAAGCGCTCGAACAGCAGCGCCTCGAGCGCCACCTTCAGCGGCTCGAGCTCGATGAGCTCCAGCACCTCGGCGGCAAAGGCGTAGGTCAGCAGCGCGCGGGCGCGCTCGCCCCCGATGCCGCGGCTCTTCAGGTAGAACAGCGCCATCTCGTCCAGCCGGCCGACGGTGGCGCCGTGCGTGCACTTCACGTCGTCGGCGAAGATCTCGAGCTGCGGCTTGCTGTCCACGCGCGCGCCGTCGCTGAGCAGCAGCGCCTTGTTCGTCTGCTTGCCGTCGGTCTTCTGCGCCTCGGGGTGCACGTACACCTTGCCGTTGAACACGCCGTGCGACGTGCCGTCGAGGATGCCCTTGTACACCTCGCGGCTCGAGCAGCCCGGCGCGATGTGCTCCACGAACGTCTGGTGGTCGGCATGCTGCGCCTCCTCCAGCGCGTACAGGCCGTTCAGGCGCACCTCGCAGTTCTCGCCCAGCAGCTTCGAATAGACGTTGGTGCGCGACAGCTGCGCGCCAATGGCGAACGAGAACGAGTGGTAGATGGAGTCGCGGGCCTGCGTGGCCTGCGTCGTGCCGACGTGAAAGGCGTCGCCGCCCTCGCGCTGCACCTTGTAGTGGTCCACCCGCGCCCCCTCGCCCACCACCACCTCGGCCACGTGGTTGGTGAAGTACGTCCCGCCGCCGATCGCGGCGAACGTCTCGACCAGCGTGACCTGGGCGCCGCGCTCCGCCACCACCAGCGTGCGCGGGTGCTGCGACGCGTTCACCGCGTGGGCGTCGGCGACGTACAGGATGTGGATGGGCGTCTCCAGTGCCACGCCCCGCGGCACACGGATCACCACGCCGTCGGCCATGAAGGCCGTGTTCAGCGCCGTGAAGGCGTGGGCGGCCGGCGCCAGCGTGCCGAGGCGCTCGGCGAGCAGCTCCGGCGCCTCCTTGAGCGCCTCGGTGAACGTCATCACCTGCGCGTCGGCGTCGAGCTGGGCGAACGACGACAGCGCCGGCTCGAAGCGGCCGTTCACGAAGACCAGCAGGTGCCAGTCGTCCTGCCCGTAGGTGAAGGGCGCCAGGTCGTCGCCGGTGAGCGTCGTCGCCGACGGCCGCACCGGTCGGAACGTGCGCTCGGCGATCGGCGACACCGAGGTGAAGTGCCAGTCCTCGTCGCGGGTGGTCGGGAAGCCCGTCGCCTCGAACTGCTCGATGGCGGCGATCTTCAGCTGCGGCAGGAAGTCGCGCGACGCGCCATGCGAGGCCGCCTCGAAGAGCTCCCGGTAGTTCGAGTGCGCGGTCACGCCGGCGCCCCCGCCGTCTCGAGCAGCCAGTCGTAGCCGCGCTCCTCGAGCTCGAGCGCCAGCTCCTTGCCGCCGGAACGCACGATGCGCCCCTGCGCCAGCACGTGCACGTAGTCCGGCACGATGTAGTTGAGCAGGCGCTGGTAGTGCGTCACGACGATGGTCGCGTTGTCGGGGCGCTTCAGCTTGTTCACACCCTCGGCGACGATGCGCAGCGCGTCGATGTCGAGCCCCGAGTCCGTCTCGTCGAGGATCGCCAGCTTCGGGTCGAGCACCGCCATCTGCAGGATCTCGTTGCGCTTCTTCTCGCCGCCCGAGAAGCCGGCGTTCACCGAACGCTGCAGCATGTCCTCGGTCATCTCGACGATCTTGAGCTTCTGCGCCATGACGTCGAGGAACTCCATCGGGTCCACCTCCTCCAGCCCCTTCGCCTTGCGCACCTCGTTGTAGGCGGCGCGCAGGAAGTAGGCGTTGGAGACGCCGGGAATTTCCACCGGGTACTGAAAGGCGAGGAAGATGCCCTGCTGGGCGCGCACCTCGGCGTCGAGGGCCAGCAGGTCCTGGCCCTCGTAGGTCACCGTGCCGCCGGTGACCTCGTAGCCCGGGTGCCCGGCGATCACCTGCGCCAGCGTGCTCTTGCCCGAGCCGTTGGGGCCCATGATGGCGTGCACCTCGCCCGCGTTCACCGCGAGCGAGATGCCCTTCAGGATCTGCTTGCCGCCGGCGTTGGCCGTGAGATTGTCGATCTTCAGCATGGACTGATTATTGAGGATATGGAATCCGGATTCGGACTCTGGATTGCGATTGAGGACTGCGACTGGCGATTCACTTCACGTCGGTCACCTGCCACCTGCCTTCTGCGATCTGCCATCGGCCACCTGCCACCTGCCACCTGCCACCTGCCACCTGCCATCTGTCTCTACCCCACCGACCCTTCCAGGCTGATTCCCAGCAGCTGCTGCGCCTCCAGCGCGAACTCCATTGGCAGCTCCTTGAAGACTTCCTTGCAGAAGCCGGCGACGATCAGCGAGATGGCGTGCTCGGCGTTGAGCCCGCGCGCCTTGCAGTAGAAGATCTGGTCCTCGCCGATCTTGCTCGTGCTGGCCTCGTGCTCCAGCGTCGCCGTGTTGTTGGCGATCTCGATGTACGGGAACGTGTGCGCGCCGCACTGGTTGCCGATGAGCATCGAGTCGCACTGCGTGTAGTTGCGCGCCCCGGCCGCTTTCGGCAGCACCTTCACCTGGCCGCGGTACGAGTTCTGCCCGTGGCCCGCCGAGATGCCCTTGGAGATGATCGTCGACTTCGTGTTCTTGCCGATGTGGATCATCTTGGTGCCCGTGTCGGCCTGCT
>Ga0334722_10003468_pt1 | contig 16964 bp, 18 predicted proteins | sample C3_bottom_MG_FD_207210 | JGI IMG/M metagenome (GOLD analysis project Ga0334722, IMG submission 207210) | Sediment microbial communities from Yellowstone Lake, YNP, Wyoming, USA - C3_bottom | ecosystem: Environmental > Aquatic > Freshwater > Lake > Sediment | place: USA: Wyoming | collected...
CCTGTTGACGACCTCATAAAAATAAACAGGGAACTGGAACTGTACAGCCCTGAACTCATGAAAAAGCCGCAGGCAGTTGTAGGGACGAAGGCCGATATTGCCGGCAGCGGCAAACGCCTGAACAAGCTGGCTGATTATTGCGCAGCCGGCTCCCTTGATTTTTTTACGGTTTCTGCCGCTACCCGAAAGGGACTAAAGAAGCTTGTTTCCTATCTTGCGGACAAAGTCGAACAGGACAGAATCGACCGTTCTTAAAGAGGGCTGCCGGGATCCCCTCACCTTTGACAGTTTTCTGCTTAAATGCTAAAATTCCTTCTCAAAAATACGCTGGTGGTTTAGGATGAAACGGGATAAAAATGGACCTTAAAAAAATTGAAAAAGGCGTAAGACTCATTATAGAAGGCATCGGTGAAGACCCTGACAGACCGGGCATGAAGGACACGCCTGTGCGGGTGGCAAAGATGTATGAAGAGATCTTTTCCGGCCTGAATACCCCGACCGATGAAATACTCGGACATATCGAGGGTGAAAGCCATGAGGAGATCGTGCTTTTAAAAGACGTGCCCTTCCATTCAGTATGTGAACACCATCTGCTGCCTTTCATAGGAAAAGCGCATGTGGCATATATTCCGGGCGAAGGCAGGATAGCGGGCATCGGCGAGCTTGCGAAGGCCCTTGAAGTTTTTGCCAAGAGGCCTCAGGTCCAGGAGCGTCTGACTGCGCAGCTGGCGGACCTGATAATGGAAAAACTTAAACCCAAAGGCGCGATGGTGGTTATTGACGCCGAGCATCTCTGCCTGTCCATGAGGGGGCTTAAGAAGCCCGGCGCAAGGACGGTCACCTCTGCGGTGAGAGGCATATTCAGGAGCAAGGCATCTACCAGGCAGGAGCTGCTTGATCTGATAAAGGCAAGAGACTGACACTAGCGATACAAAAAAACAGAGGAGGAGTAAAATGAGTGCAAAGATCATCAGCGGCACGGAAATAGCCGCGCAGATAAGGGAAGAACTCAAGAAAGAGGTAGCGGAACTGAAAGAAAAGACGGGTGTTCTGCCTGGACTGGTAACGATCCTGGTTGGAAAGAACCCTGCTTCAGTAAGTTACGTGACAGGCAAGCATAAGGCCGCTGCAGAGATAGGTTTTCATTCGATACAGGACGACCAGCCGGAAGACATTACTGAAGAGACCCTGCTCGCCCTGATCGACAAATATAATAAAGACCCCAAGGTCCACGGCATCCTTGTTCAGCTCCCGCTGCCAAAGCAGATCGATGAAAAAAAGGTGCTCAACGCTATTGATCCGGACAAGGATGTAGACGGTTTCCACCCTGTCAACGTCGGGCGTCTGATGATAGGAGGGGATGAAGTTAAATTTCTTCCCTGTACGCCTGCAGGCATACAGGAGCTGATTGTGCGTTCGGGATTTGAAACTTCCGGTTCCGAAGTCGTCGTAGTCGGCCGCTCTAATATTGTCGGAAAACCGATCGCAAACATCATGCTCCAGAAAGGCAAGGGCGCCAATGCCACCGTTACCATAGTGCATACAGGAACAAAGAACCTTGAGGCCCACTGCAAACGCGCTGATATCCTCATCGTAGCGGCCGGAGTTCCCGGCCTCGTGAAGCCCGAGTGGATCAAGCCGGGCGCGTGCGTTATAGATGTTGGCGTTAACCGTGTAGGTGAAAAGCTCAGCGAAAAGACCGGCAAGATGATCCCGATCCTCAAAGGCGATGTCGATTTTGACGCAGCCAAAGAGATAGCCGGCGCGATTACCCCGGTGCCGGGCGGTGTTGGACCCATGACCATAACCATGCTTATGAAGAATACGGTCAAGTCGGCGAAGATCGCGGCAGGCATGAAATAAGTCTGACGGCAATAACGCAGGAGGACCCATGGCAAAAGACCAGACCAGACAGGAGACCGCAGGCTATAAGCCCTACGGCGCTGATATAAAGGAGACCAGACCATATTCACCATGCAGGGGCGCATGTCCGGCGCATACCGATGTTCAGGCCTATATCGGTCTGATCGCCCAGGGGAGATATAACGAGGCCTTCGAGGTAATAACTTCCGTGAACCCGATAGCCTCTGTGTGTTCCATGATCTGCCACCATCCGTGTGAGCAGTCCTGCAGACGCTGCGCAATAGACGAGCCGCTTGCGGTCAGGCATCTGAAGCGCTTTGCAATAGAGAAGTCTTCTGATTACCGTCATCAGAAGAGACGTCTCGTTGAAAAGACAAAAGGCAAGAGTGTGGGGATCATAGGTTCCGGGCCTTCGGGTCTTACCGCAGCCAGAGACCTTGCGGACCTTGGATACGGCGTTACGCTTTATGAGCGGCATCCAGTATTGGGAGGGATGCTCGCCTCTGCCATCCCGCCTTATCGCCTGCCGCGCGAAGTCTTAAAGGAAGATATAGACGATGTTATAAGCAGGGGCATCGAGGTGAAGACGAATTGCGAGATAGGCAAAGACGTCAAACTCGAAGACCTTACAAAAAAACATGACGCGGTGCTCGTGGCGATAGGCCTTTCCAGAAGCCGTTCTCTCAACATACCGGGCGTCGACGGTCCGGGTGTGCTGCTTGCCATCCCGTTTCTCGAAGACGTTGCCTTTGATAAAAAACCTGCTCTCGGCAATAAAGTCCTTGTTATCGGCGGCGGCAACGTTGCGATGGATGTTGCAAGGTCTGCGCGCAGGTTGGGAGTAAAGGATGTCTCGATGGTATGCCTCGAAAGCGCTGAAGAGATGCCCGCATGGAAGTGGGAAGTCGATGAAGCGGTCGAAGAGGGCATAAAGATAAATCACCGTTGGGGGCCAAAGGCTGTGAGGCGCGACGGCGATAAGATGCTGGGTCTCGACGTTGTAAAGGTAAAAGCCGTGTTTGATACAAACGGCCGTTTCAATCCTTCGTTCGACAACGAGCAGACCACCCTTATTGAGGCTGATACAATCATAATAACTATTGGGCAGATGTCCGATTTTTCGCTGCTTAAGGACGGGCCGGCAAAGCTCGATGAACGCGGACGCATGGAATGGAATCAGGCAACCCAGATGAGCAGCGCCAAAGGCGTGTTTGTTGCGGGAGAAGTCGTTACAGGACCCGGGTCTGCTATTGCCGCAGCAGCGAACGGTCACCGCTCCGCTTTGGCCATTCATATGTATCTTCAGAATGAGACGATAGAGGGAAGGCTGCCTGCCCAGGATAAGGAAAAGATTAACCGGATGCCGCCTGAGGTTATCGAACGGATTACCCGCGAGCCTCGCATGAAGATAAGACACCTCGCTCCGGAATTGCGGTGCGACACCATGGAGCATTTCGAGATCGGCTATGATGAGGAAGAGGCGCTTCGCGAGGCCGGCAGATGCCGCGGCTGCGGCGGAGGCGCTGTTGTAGACACGAATAAATGCATGGCCTGTCTGACATGTCAGAGAATATGCCCGTACGGCGCGCCGGTTGTGACGTCGGTCTCGGAGATTCGGCCTGAATACTGTCAGGCCTGCGGCCTGTGCGCGCCTGAGTGCCCCGGAGAGGCGATCAGCATGGTCGGCTATGATGTCCGCGAAATAAGGACTACTCTGCCTTCGGTAATCGGAGCTGTTGCCGCGGACCGCAAGGAGCCTGTAATCGCGGCCTTTGTATGCACGCACCACGCGGGCGTTCTGGGTTACGACCTGCCCGCCAATGTGCGCAGAATACCCGTACACTGTACGAGTAAAATAGATATCGTTGATCTCCTCAAGGCTGTAGAAAGCGGAGCCGACGGGGTTGCTGTTGTGCGCTGCGGCGACGGAGCCTGCAAATACAGGGATATCGCCCCGCGTGTTAATGCGCGTGTGAAATGCGCGAAAAACATGCTCGGCATGCTTGGGATGGATGCGGCGCGCATCGATATTGTTGATGTAGCTGCGGCAGCAGAAGGCAATCCATATGCCTCTGCCTGTGCGGATTTTTCGGAACGTATAAAGCAGATAGGCCTGAGAAAGTAGTTTACCCGGGAAACCGGTAAAGATGAATATGAACCAAAGGAGTGACGGACTATGATAGTTGGATCACAAAAACCGATCGAAGAAATATGGGAGATGGTAAAGGATTTTAAAAAAGTCCTGGTATTCGGCTGCAATACCTGCGTTGCGATCTGTCACGCCGGAGGGGAAAAAGAGGCGGAGACAATGGCGTCCCTGATCAGGATAAAGGCCTCCCAGGCAGGCAAAGAGATGACTGTCGATCACCTCGGAGTCATGCGCCACTGCGAGCCGGAGTATTTCGTGCCGGTCATGGATACTGTGATGAAATACGACCTTGTGCTCTCGACAGCGTGCGGCGTGGGCGTGAACTTCCTTTCCGACAGGACCGGGACAATACCTGTTTATCCGGGCATAAATACTTCTTTCTACGGAGCTGTTGAAGCCCCGGGCGATTTCAAGGAACTATGCGCAGGCTGCGGCAACTGCATAGTCCATATGACCGGAGGCCTTTGTCCTATAGCGCGCTGCTCCAAGACGCTAATGAACGGGCCGTGCGGCGGCACAAATAACGGCAAGTGCGAGGTAAGCAATGAGATAGACTGTATCTGGTATCTCATAGTCGAGCGCATGAAGAAACTCGGGACCATCGAGAAGCTTTCGGAAGTCCTTCCACCGAGGAACTGGACAACGGCACGCGACGGAGGCCCGCGCAGGATATCGGTTGAGCATATCCGCGAATTTGAGGAAAAGGAAGCTGGAGGTAACAGATAATGAAAAGCGGAAGCAATCTCGAAAAAGTTTTGGCGAGCGGAGCCCCTGCGGTTACGGCTGAACTCGGCCCGCCGATGAGCGCGGACCCGCATGAAGTAATCAAGAAGGCTCAGATCCTGAAAGGGTTTTGCGACGCCGCAAATATTACGGATTGCCAGACGGCTGTTGTCAGGATATCGAGCATAGCGGCTGCGGCCATAGCTCTGCGCGAAGGCCTTGAGCCTGTAATGCAGATGACCTGCCGCGACAGAAACCGCATAGCCATGCAGGCGGATCTGCTTGGAGCTGCTGCTCTTGGCTTGAAAAACTGCCTCTGCCTTGCGGGCGACCACCAGAAGTTCAGCGCCGCAGGGAGGCTTAAAGGTCATCCCGGCGCGAAGAATGTATATGACGTGGATACCTGTCAGCTTGTCGGAATCCTGAAAAAGATGAGGGACGAGAGCAAGCAGGAGGGCGGCGACCCTCTTGAAGTTGCGCCCAGGCTTTTTATCGGGGCATCCTGGACGCCTATGGCCGACCCCATTGATTTCCGGCCAGTAAACCTGATGAAGAAGGTAAACGCAGGCGCGGATTTTATACAGACGCAGGGTATCTACGACATAGAAGGTTTCAGGTCGCAGATGGAGAAGATCAGGAATATGGGCCTTCATGAGCGCACAGCCATACTCGGGGGCATAATAGTGCCGAAGAGCGCGATGATGCTCAAATATATGGATGCGTCGGTTGCGGGTGTTTCCGTGCCGAAAGCTATGATCGACCGGATGAATAAGGCCAAGGCCGCTGCCGGTGAAGACAAGAAAAAGGCGCGTGAACTCCAGGAACAGGAAGGCATAAAGATCACAATAGAGCTTATTCATCAGGTGCTGGAGACGCCGGGCGTAAAAGGTGTGCATATCCAGGCGATAGAATGGGAAAGCGCCATCGAGGGAATCGTCAAAGAGGCCGGGTTATATCCGCGGCCGACATTCCCGGAGGCATAAGAACTAAACGAGTTGAACAGGTCAATCAATTTGTAAATAAAAAGGCAGGTTCCAATCCTGCCTTTTTATTTTTATCCTGATTCCAATTATGACCTTTGTCCCTTCCTTTATCGCCCAGGGAAGGAAGGCATGAAGTCCTCCGCTACAGACAACCTCAGACAGGCAAAGAGATTCCGAATATATAAAGAAGCCGGCGTAATTCCACACCTTTTTTTTGTCTGCTAATTTGAATTTTAGTCAAAAAGGCCTTGACTTTTATATTTCGAGCTCAGATTGGTAATAGCCTTTAAAATCAAGGTGTTGCATTGCCTAATAATTAGGCAATATGGAGAACACGTTGAATTACAAAGGCAATTGCCGGCTACTCTTATGCTTACTCACAGATGGTGTTAGTTGTTGTGAAAAGTCCGCATAACAGGCGCGAATTAAACACCTGTTTCAGGGCTGATACGCGGATTTATCGCCTATATCGAAATGAAGCGGCTGGAAGACCTTTCTGACAGTAAAAAAAAGCAGCATGGCGGCAACTATAAACAGGCCGTATACGCTGCCTTTTGCGGTTGATATCCCTACCGCATAAAAAAAGAGATAAGCCGGCATTATGATCGCAAGCAGATAACCTTCAAAGAGTCTGAAACAGAACGCTTCTTTTGCGGTTATAAAACCAAGGCACAACGCTAAAGGGATCAGCAAAAGACCGCTGTACGGCGGAGTCCGGAAAAAAGGGACAATGGGATTACCGCTCCCGATAATAAAAAGAAGGAGAAGACACAGCAGGGAAATATAATACAGGTTCTTCAGAAACCTGTGAAATTTTCCGATATAAAGGTGAATAAAAAAGACACTCAGACCGACTGACCCGTAAAGGGTCACAAGAAAAACGATTGTTATTCCCGGACGCACGGCAGGCAGGGGAGCGGCAGTTGATGCAAAGGCATTCAGCGCGGCAAAAAATAATACATTCAGCGCAGACAACACAATCCCTGTTCTGTAAATTACAACTGTTGCCTTGTCGGCTGGAGTAAGCGGCTGGAAAAAAGTTGTATCACCCATGGTCTTTCAAGAGTATACCACAATCCGGTCACCGGAAAAGCGCCCTTCTTCTTTACAACTTCGTGGGATTTCAATTATTATTACCCCGAATTTATATGATTGGGTTTATTGCATTTGCGTTAAGCTAATTCAACAAGCTGATTCAGGAAAGCTGATGAGAGGTGAATATGGCGAGATTTACAATACAGGACTTTCTTAAGAAAAAAAATGAAGGCAGGAAGATAACAATGCTCACTGCCTATGATTATCCCTTTGCTCAGATAGTCGACGAGGCGGGCATTGATGTTATCCTGGTCGGAGATTCTCTGGGAATGGTGGTGCAGGGGCTCGAAAATACGCTTCCTGTAACCATGGACGAAATGGTCTATCACACCAAAATGGTAACCCGGGCGGTTAAAAATGCGATGGTCATAGGCGATATGCCTTTCATGTCCTACCAGACCGGCGTTGAAGATGCGGTCCGAAATGCGGGCAGATTTCTCAAAGAGGCCGGCGCGGCAGCCGTAAAACTGGAAGGGGGCGCCGAGGTTGCCGAGCAAATCAGGGCCATGACGCGGTCGGACATCCCGGTAATGGCGCATATCGGACTTACCCCTCAGTCGATTCACAGAATGGGCGGATATAAGGTACAGGGCAAGACCGGGGAGGCTGCGGAAAAGCTGGTTGAAGAGGCGCATATTGTTGAAGACGCAGGCGCATTTTCTCTCCTGCTCGAAGCCATACCGATGGGCCTGGCAAAGAGGATATCGGATGAACTGGCAATTCCTACTATTGGGATCGGCGCAGGTCCTGATTGCGACGGTCAGGTGCTCGTCCTGCACGATGTAATAGGCATGTTTGAAAGGTTCGTCCCCAAATTTGTAAAGCGCTACGCCGATCTTAAAAAAGACGCATTGGAAGGAATACGCAAATACAGGGAAGAAGTTGAAAACGGGATCTTCCCTTCAGAAGATCAGAGTTTTAAATAAGCCGGCGCAGTTTTCCGCAGCCTTATCTGTCAGGCACAAAAATGATTCCCCTGAGTTCTGCTCCGGGTCCCTGTTTAACAGGCCCAAGGGCGTGTATCCGGTAGTCTCTCGGCGAAGCCGGCGTTTCTTTGTCCACAAAGGAAGGTATCAGAGTCTCTCCTATCGGAGCGTAGTCGCCGCCTCCTGCGCGCCTGTATATCCTGAATCCCGCAACCCAGCTTTCGGCAGGCTCGTTCCAGAAAAGAAAGACTTTGTCGGGTGCTGCGAAGAACCTGACATCGGAAGGGGCCTGCGGTACCAATTCCGCGGGGTCAAAGACAATCTCCCCGGACAACGGCCCTTCATCAAGCGACAACGGATTCAGGCAGCTGCGGACAGCATAATATGAGGGCCTTCGGGTATCAAGACGGTCTTTAAAGGTGGTCCCTTGCAACGGCGCGCTGTTAAGAGGCTCAGAGACAAACCCCGACTTTTCATAGCTCTTGTAGACGTTGTACAGGATCTCTTTCCCAACGCTATCCCATGACAGCACAAGCTCATCGCCGCGCAGACCGCCGGCTAATCCCCGGGGCGGGGCAGGCGGAGTCTGAGGAAGCAAAGAAATCACATTTGAATCATTGCTAAGGACGCCCCGGCTGTTTATCGCAGTGATCTTATAGCTCAGGGTCTCCCCGTTGCCTATTGCATTATCAACATAGCTGCGCAACCCCGGCTCCGCTACCGCGATCTTCTCGAAGCCTTTTCCCCCGGACCTGAGTATGGCGAATCCTGCAAGAGCAGATTCCTTGTCCTTCCTGTAACTCCACGACAAATTAACAGTGTGTTCCCTGTGAACCGCTGAAAGCAGCTGGGGGGCCGCCGGTTTTTCGTAGGCCTTCAGGGTGGGCTCTCCTTTTTTGCCGCATGAAGCAATGAAGCTCATGCAAGCCATAATAAAAACCAGGGCAGCGGTTTGAAAAAAATTCCTCATTTCTTTTTTAAAGCCTTTGCGTAATAATCAATCCTGCTTTGTACGCCTGCGGGCGATGTGCCGCCAAACGACTTTCTTGCCCTGACCGAATCCTCCGGCCCAAGCATCGACAGGATGTCGCTTCCTATGCGGCCGGAAAATAACCTGAATTCATCGAGGGAGAGCGACTGAAGGTCTTTACCGTTATCGATGCAGTAACGCACTATCTTCCCGGTGATCTCATGGGCCTCCCTGAAAGGGACTTTTTTCCCGACAAGGTATTCGGCAATATCGGTTGCAGTGGAAAAACCTTCGCCGGCGGTCTTACGCATCTTTTCAGTGTTGAACCTGATTTCAGGAAGCATTTCCGCAAGCACGGAGAGAGAAGATTTCACAGTGTCCACAGCATCGAAGACAGGCAGCTTGTCTTCCTGCATGTCCCGGTTGTAAGACAGCGGAAGGCCTTTCATAAGCGTCAGCAGCGAAATGAGAGAGCCGTATACCCTCCCGGTCTTCCCGCGCAGGAGTTCGGCCACATCAGGGTTTTTCTTCTGGGGCATGATGCTCGATCCGGTGGTGAACCGGTCGGATATCTCCACAAACCTGAACTCCTCTGAAGACCACAATACCAGTTCTTCCGCAAACCTGGAAAGATGCATTATCAGCATTGCTGAGCAGCAGAGAAACTCAATTGCAAAGTCCCTGTCCGAGACAGCGTCAATGCTGTTGCCTGAAACCGAGTCAAACCCGAGCAGCTTTGCGACATAGGCCCTGTCGGTCGGAAGGGTCGTGCCGGCCATCGCGCACGATCCAAGGGGCAGGATATTGATGCGCTTAAGGGAATCCTCATATCTGGCCTTGTCCCTGTCGAGCATCTCAATATAAGCCAGCAGATGATGCGCCAGGAGTATTGGCTGCGCGCGCTGCAGATGCGTATACCCCGGCATAAGCGAGTCTCTATGTTGCGCCGCAGCCTTGAGCAGTGCTATTTGAAGCTCCCTGATCAGGCCTGTAATCAAGCGGGTTTCTTCTCTCAGGTAAAGCCGAAGGTCAAGCGCGACCTGGTCGTTTCTTGAACGCGCGGTGTGCAGCTTTCCACCCGCAGAGCCGATTTTTTCAGAAAGGGCGGCTTCGATATTCATATGAATGTCTTCAAGGGCGCTGTTGAAAATAAACTTGCCCGAAGCTATTTCAGACGCGATTTCCTCAAGGCCTTTCACAATGGCCCTTGACTCTTTTAAGCTTATGATGCCCTGCCTGCCGAGCATCTTTGCATGCGCTACGCTGCCGTTTATGTCGTGCTTCCAAAGGCGTTTATCGAACGAGATGGATTCCGTAAAGGTCTCAACCGTTTTTGATGTGTTTTGACTGAATCTGCCTGCCCAAGGTTTTTTCACCCTGCATAACCTCCGAATCTATATTTTTCTTCGTGTTTTATTTACAGAGTAATGAAATGTGTTAACATTGATAATATGATAAATGAGTCTATAAAGCAACTTCAGGACCGGATGGATTCGGTCATCAGAGGCAAGGGCACAGCGGTCAAAATGGCCATTGTGACTATGCTCGGCAGGGGTAATCTGCTGATCGAAGATGTGCCCGGCGTAGGCAAGACAACTCTGGCGTATGCGCTTGCAAAATCGACCGACTGCTCGTTTCAAAGGGTGCAGTTTACGAGCGATCTTATGCCCACCGATATTATCGGTATAAGCGTCTTCAACCAGGAGACACGGGATTTTGAATTCAGGCCCGGTCCCATATTCTCGAATATTGTGCTGGCCGACGAAATTAACAGGACGAACCCCAAGACGCAGTCCGCGCTGCTCGAAGCCATGAATGAAAAAAAGGTGTCTGTGGACCGGAAGACCTTCAGACTCCCTGAGCCTTTTATGGTAATTGCCACGCAGAACCCTATAGAGTACCACGGCACTTTCCCTTTGCCCGAGAGTCAGCTGGACCGTTTTATGATGCATATCAAACTCGGTTATCCCTCAGCGCGCTTTGAGAAGATGGCCGTATTGGAAAAGCCCAGCTTCCAGCTTCTTGAAACAATGGGACCGGTTGTCACAAAAAACGATATATTAATAATGCAGAAAGAGGCGGACAATACGGTGGTCGACGACAGTCTTGTGGATTACCTCATGCAGATAGTCGCCGAAACGAGAAGGCACGATAAAGTGCGACTCGGCGCGAGCACAAGGGGCGCCCAGTTTTTTCTGAAGGCGGTCAAGGCCTCCGCATATTACGAGGGCAGGGGCTATGCAATTCCGGATGACGTGCGCGAACTCGCGCCGCTGGTCCTCGGCCACAGACTGATTCTCAAGACAGGCAGATACATGTCCGATGCCGAGGCTATAGTGAATGAAATAGTGGAGCATATGCCTGTTCCTGTCTGAGCTGTTATGAGGGCGACGAGAGAAGGACGGCGGTTTTACATAGCCTGTTTTCTGATCGCCGTGGCCGCTGTCAATACAGGCAACAATCTTATTTACCTCATACTATCGCTACTGCTTTCCTTTATAGTCCTCTCGGTAATAATATTGAAGCTTAATCTCTCCCGCCTTTCCCTTGCAGTATCGGCTGCAGGCCCTTTTTTCGCGAATGAGGAGGGTATTCTGGGCATTACAACAGCCAATCACAAAAAATCCCTCCCTTCCTATTCGATAAATATTTTTGAGGTATCGTCCGGCGCGTCGGTTTATTGTCCTTTAATCCCGCCGTTGTCGCAGGCCGCCCTGGACATGAGGATAACCTTTCGAAAAAGGGGTGTTTACAGTTTCGGCAGTTATTTCTTCAGGAGCGGGTTCCCGTTTATCCTGCTCGATGATCAGACCGCCGCAGACACGTCCGGCGAAGTTGTAGTTTATCCGGCCTTTATTGATTTGGGCGAGATCATATCCGAGGTCTCAGGTCGGGAGGACGGGAGGTTCATAAGCACGGTCGGACCTGGAGAGGATATATATTCCATAAGGGATTTCAGGGGCGGCGACGACTGGAGAAAAATACATTGGAAGGCCTCGGCAAAGGCGTCATTCCTTATGGTCAAAGAGTATGCGGAGTTCGAACTCCGAAAGACCACTATAATTGTGGACAACCTTATGCCCGTCGCAGGCAGTGAGGATGAACGCGGGCACGCTGAAATTTTCGAGCGCGCGGTTTCCGCGTCAGCGTCCCTTGCGCGCCATTTCCTCGGCCTGGGACATTACGTAAGGCTTTATTCCTGCAGTAAAGTCGTGCCGTTCGGCAACGGAGATGAACAGCTGTTCAGGATTCTGGATATCCTGGCGGTCATGCAACAGGAACCCGTATGGGAGACATCCGTGCCTTCCGACGGCGACGGCTTTAATGTCGCTGTTTCACAGGGCGCGAACACTGAATTCATGAGCCGTGCCGGGGCTGGAGACCTGGTTATTTATGCCGATAGGATATAAGATCATAACCGCAGTCCTCGCGCTGACGGGTTGCGGAGGGCTTCTCTTCACGGGTGAGATAAATCCGCTCATGTCTCTCGGAGGCATCGCTGTTTTGCCCGGGTATTACAGATTTCTGAAGGGCAGGCGGCATGCTCCTGCCTTTGCCGTAGGGCTGTTTTCCGTGCTGACCTTATTCGTGTTCCTGTTTGAATCCTACATTTCCGGAGATGTTTTTTTGGCTGTCGCACACCTGACAATTTCGTTCCAGGCCATTAAAAGCTTTGACCTCAAGGAGCCGTGGGACCATATTCAGGTATACTTCATGTCCCTGCTGCAACTGGTAATAGCCTCGGAACTTACGTATTCTGTGGTTTTCGGGTTCGTCTTCATTCTTTTCATGATCCTGCTCGTCACCGCTATGGTCCTTTCCCATTTCATGAAGGAAGGAAAACTGGGTAATGTAGCCATAAAGAAGCCGGTATATATCATTTCTGCGCTGACTCTCGTTTTAACGTCGCTTATTTTTATTGCCATACCCCGGACTTCATATAAATTTCTCGGCAAGAGCCACACGAGGGGGATCAAAGTCACCGGGTTTTCAGGACGTGTTGATTTCGGTTCGGTCGGCGCGGTAAAACTCGATCCCACTGTGATCATGAGAATAGAAACGGATGCGGATAAATACGGGCCCCTGTATTGGAGGGGCGTTGCGCTCGATTCTTTCGACGGCGTAACCTGGAAGAATTCCGATACTGAAAGGTCCAGGGTCCCGAGGGGCGACGGCGAGTTTGCATGGTCCGCCTACGACCGAAACTCAGCCGTTGAACAGAAGATCTATCTTGAGCCCATAGACTCTGATGTAGTTTTCGGCCTGGCCGACATAGCCGGCATCAGGACCGACAGCTTTGCAGTTTTATCCGACAGCGCAAAGGCGGTTTATTTTCCGCGCAAGGCCTCAAGAAGGGTTCAGTATACTGTTTACAGCCTGCTGCGGGATGAATTACCCGGCACGGCGCAGGGCAGATATCTTCAGCTGCCGCGGGGGATGGAAAAGGTGATCGGCCTGGCGGTGTCAGTGGCGTCCAGGGGACGGACAGACGGGCAAAAGGCATATATGATCGAACAGCACCTGAGGGAAAACTACAAATATTCGTTGTCGGTCTCGAATCCGCCCGGGGACAGGAGTCCGCTGGAAGATTTTTTGTTCGTATCAAAAACAGGATACTGCGAGCACTATGCTACCGCAATGACCGTAATGCTGCGTGGAATAGGCATACCGGCGAGGATTCTGACCGGCTTTTACGGAGGTGAAAAGAACCTCTACGGCGGGTATATTATAGTGAGGCAGAGCGATGCCCATACCTGGGTTGAAGCATTTGTGGGCGGTAAATGGAAGCGGTTTGATCCTACGCCTGCGGTTTCGGTTAAACATCCATCCATTCCTGAACTCGTGCTTGATGCCGTCAAAATGTCATGGACCCGCTATGTTGTCGGGTTCAGCGCATCAGATCAGCTGAATATACTCAGGACGCTTTCGTTTCCTTTCACTCTCCCGAAGATGTATAAATTCCGGCCCTTGTTTATCAGAGAAGCTGCTTATGTTGTTTCGGGTATATTGGTTCTGCTATTCGGAATCTATTTGGGCCTGAAGTATCTGAGGCGCGAAAAATACGGCTTTGTGACATTGCAGTATATGGAGCTGAGAAGTATGCTGAAAAAAAGGGGCATCGGCAAGGCCGTTTCGACAACACCCGGACAGATCCGGAAACAGATCGAACGATCAGCCACTCAACGCCTGATAGAAGAGTTTTTAATGATCTACGAGAAACACCGGTTTGGAAATGAAAGAATGAGTGCTTCGGTCAGGGAAAGATACAGCTCTTTGCTGAAGCAAATTAAAAAGATGATATAATGAAGAAAATGAAGATGGAGGAAGAGCCATGGCAAAAATTATTACTTACGAGTGTGAGCAATGCGGAACAGAGATAGTTGTCACGGAATCAGGACAGACTGCGTTAATGCCGATATACTGCTGCGGGATTGAAATAGCTGAAATCTCCTCTGTGCCGCATAAACCGGTCGCAAAAAAGCCGGCTGTTAAGACCGCAGGCAAAAAGGCTGTTAAGGCGACCAAGAAGATTGCAGCCAGGAAAGCTTCCCCTGTGAAGGTTGCCGCAAAGCCGTCAGCCAAAAAACCGGCTGCAAAAAAAAATGCAACCCCAAAAGTAGTCGCAAAAAATAAGACCGCCAAAACCGGGAAAAAGTAACGAGGTTGGTCCTTGCAGTCTTCCGGAACTGATGCCGTCAGGCGGCTGCTGTTGTCATATCGCAATCTGGCACTGGCTGCAACAGGGTCGTTTTTTTTCTTCCTGGCCCTGTTGGCTTTATTATGGTATTCGGAAAGAACGAATATCGCAGTTCTCTTCATACTACTGCTTTCCGGGTTTCTATGGATCGGGCTCACCTCGCTCAGCAGACATGCCTTTGTCTCTTTGAAGCGACATATCAGGGTTGATGTCGGTTCTTTGGAATTTCTCTCAACCCAGCTCGTTTTTTTTCACTTCCCGATCATGTATGGAAGGATCAGGCGTGAGGCGGAGGGCTATAGTTCAAAAGGGCATGCGCAGTAGCAAAAACGCGCATAACCTGATAATATTCTTGCCGGCGCACTCCCTTACCGTAATTTAAGTCCTATTCGCAGTTCAGCAGCTCTTCAATCGTAATCATTACCGAAGCGCTGAGAGAGAAAAGGTCATAGCCGCCTTCAAGACTGAAGATGTGAGGGACATCAGGACAATTCCGTAGAATCGATCTTACAATACACCGAATCCCCTCATCCGTAACTTTAAGTCCGGCTAAAGGGTCTTTTGCGTGCAGGTCATAACCCGCGGAAACCAGAACAATGTCCGGCGCAAACCTGGTTATAAGCCCCGGCAATAAATCACAGTAAGCTATAAAAAAGTCTTTGTCTCCCGAACCGTAATGCATCGGAATGTTATACGTAAAACCTTTCCCTCTTCCTTTGCCTGTATCCAGGTCGTTGCCGGTCCCGGGATAATGAGGATACTGGTGAGTGCTGAAATAAAACACAGTGTCGTCTTCCTCGAACGTATGCTGAGTGCCGTTGCCGTGATGCACATCAAAATCAATTATCATGACTTTCTTATATCCCAGCTTCTGCGCATATCTCGCGCCAATCGCGATATTATTGAATATGCAGAAACCCATCGCCCTGTCGGCCTCGGCATGATGGCCGGGCGGGCGGACGGCGCAGAAGGCCCTGTCGAGTTCTCCGGAGCAGCATCTGTCTACGGCGCCTGTTACAGCGCCCGCAGCAAAATGCGCCGCTTCAACAGACCTCGGCGAAATATAGGTGTCGGGATCGTAATATCCGGTGAATTTCAGGACATCTTCATAATAGGGGAGGGTATGGACCAGCAGAATGTTGTCCCTTTCTGCGCGCCCGGGTTTAAGATGAAGCACCTTGTCCCATAAAGGGGAATGCTTAAGCGCCCTGTTTATGGCCGTCAGGCGGTCTTTTGATTCGGGATGGCCTGTCGGCATATCATGGGCCAGAAATATATCATCATAGAAATAGCCGACTTTTTTCATGCCTCAAGTTTATCATGGGGCGGGGTTAAAACAAAACGGTAAGGACATTGATAGGGGCGGGTCATAGGGCAGACCCGCCCCTATCAACTCAATGGGAGCCTAATTGGAGGGGCTTACCTTCAGCCTTTTCTTTCTTTGCCTGTCTTTTTTCCTTAAGAGTGTGCTGAGGCTTCTTCTTTGCGCCTGCTTTATGCTTATCCTTTTCTTTGCTCATATGCTGCCTCCTTGATAATATTGACTATCATTTTACCGCAGCCACAGGATTAGTCAATGACCGCTCGCCTCCATGGCGCCTCACCGTATCCCGCATAAAAGCATTACAACCCTTCAGAGCGGACCGCTGCAGCGTACTTATGCCTTTCTTATTTCATTGTAGGGTTCATATGCAACCGGAGGTTTGGAGAGCACGGCATGAATATAAATATAAAAGCCGCATCCGGTGCATGACTTAATCCTTTGGGTGTGGTTACCGTGGCTGCTGCCGCCACATAATGTTTTTGGCACGAGCCAGCATGAGCTGCCTGCCCTCTTGGCAACCGCCGGGCATAAGGCATCCTTTTCATGACTGCAGTTATTGTAATTCCAGCATTGCAGATTTTTGTTGTATTCCATTGTATGTCCTCCCTTTTCTGAAAACGAGCCGCATAACCGGTACCTTTACCTTAACACAGAAGCTTACTTCCGGTTTTTATGAAAGGGAAACAGAAGCAGACGGCGCAGACCTCAACCCGGTTGCTTCGAGCCGGGCATCGGCTTGCCGGCCTTGTACACGGCCTGAAGGACTTCTAGCGCTGAGGTGTAATGGTGTGGGCCTCTTCCTTCTTGCTTACAACCTCGCCTGTTGTAGTATCGACCACATAATACCCGCTGTGGTGGCCGTATGTGCCTATTGCAGAGGCCCAGGCTGAAATCTGGTACCTGTTTACAGGTCCGTTCTGCTCAGCCTTTGCAGACCGCACAGGCAACAGTCCGCTGACCAGATTGAGAAATAACAAAACCGCAATAAGACCAAGCATCACCTTGTAGAATTTTTCCGTCTTCATGACAAGCCTCCTTTTGCCGCAAAATTGGATTCTTTAGTAAAGACTATCACCGTTTTGCGGGGTTGACAAGTCCGTTTATAGTCCCAAAATCCGCGATTGATTTAACGACACCTTCTGAATCCGGACTGATAAGCCTTTTTTTATAGGGATCTTCGTAATAACCCGGCGTTACGGTTACTACAAGAGCATATAAAACTGATTTTGTTTC
>Ga0334722_10003469_pt1 | contig 16953 bp, 12 predicted proteins | sample C3_bottom_MG_FD_207210 | JGI IMG/M metagenome (GOLD analysis project Ga0334722, IMG submission 207210) | Sediment microbial communities from Yellowstone Lake, YNP, Wyoming, USA - C3_bottom | ecosystem: Environmental > Aquatic > Freshwater > Lake > Sediment | place: USA: Wyoming | collected...
ATTATTTATGTCGCTGTGTATAATAAAAGGAAACCAGACGCCTCACGCCCATCAGGAAGATGGACAAAGAGACGAATATCCATGCCCTGCTGGTTCCGGTGACTTTCGAGAGTCTTAGGGCAGCGAACGCCGCGGCAAACTGGAGTAAAACAGAGATGCTTAATATCAGACCCAATAACATTATTGCCTCATTGCGACTTTTATTTATTGTCAAAGAAATTATAACAAATGCTTATAGATTTATAAACAAACCTATTAATTTTTCTGCGGGTATCCTTTACCGGTTTGTTGTGTGCGGGCGCGGTTCCCTCCGAATACGGCGCAGGCACAATGAAATACCGGTTCTCTTTCGGAAAGGTCCCGAAATGTTATAAAATTGAACACACAATTCTATTGATATAAAAGAGAGGGAGACATGAGTTTTCAGTATGTGCGCGCAATGCCGACTGTTGAAGAAATCATCGAGAGCATACCGCTCTCGGATGAGCTTAAAAAGATAAAGAAGCAGAGGGACGAGGAAATTGCCGCGGTGTTCAGACGGGAGAGCGAAAAGTTCCTTGTGATCATCGGACCGTGCTCCGCCGACAATGAAGATGCGCTGTGCGAATACGTCGGCAGGCTCGCGGAGCTTCAGGACAAGGTCGGGGACAAACTGATCCTTATCCCGAGGATATATACAAACAAGCCGCGCACTACCGGAGAAGGCTATAAAGGCATGGCCCACCAGCCCAAGCCCTCTGAAGCGCCGAACATGCTCAAGGGGCTTAAGGCAATCCGGAAGATGCATATCAGGGCGCTCAAAGAGTCACACCTCACCGCAGCGGACGAGATGCTGTATCCGGGTAATTATCCTTATCTACAGGACCTGCTCAGCTATGTTGCCGTGGGCGCCAGGTCTGTTGAAAACCAGCTCCACAGATTGACAATCAGCGGAATCGACGTGCCGTCAGGAATGAAGAACCCCACCAGCGGAGACATCGAAGTCATGCTGAATTCGGTCCAGGCGGCCCAGCTCCCCCATGTCTTCGTTTACAACGGCTGGGAGGTAAAGACCTCCGGCAACCCCCTTGCACACTGCATTCTGCGAGGCGCGGTCGACCAGTACGGCTCGAATTTTCCGAACTACCATTACGAAGACCTCAAAAGATGCGCCGAGGCATATAAAAAGCGCAACCTGCAGTTCCCTGCAATAATCGTGGACACAAACCATGCGAACTCCAACAAGAAGTTCCATGAGCAGCCGAGGATCGCAAAAGAAGTGATGAGGAGCCGGAGGGGTTCAAAGACCCTCAGGGACAAGGTAAGAGGTCTGATGATCGAAAGTTATCTACTGGAAGGAAGTCAGAAGATAGCTGAGAACGTATACGGGAAATCCATCACAGACCCATGTTTAGGATGGGAAGATTCCGAAAAGCTTGTCAGGGAGCTGGCCGAATTCGCTTAAAGCCTCGATCCAATACATGATAACCACAGAGACACAGAGAAATCCTGAGGAACTAAATGGATGCCTCAACCCGCCTATGTCTCCGTGCCTCAACGCCTCTGTGGTTAACTGCTTTTTCCAGGATACCGGGTCTATGCCAGAAGTATGTCCGGATCCGGCACAGAGCGTTCGTCGACTACAGGAAACCATTTATCCTTTTTAGTCAGCACGAATATCATTTCCTTTTGACACGTTGCACATCTCCTGAGCTCAGCGGCCTCCAGCCCGAGTTCGAGCAGCTCATAGGTTATGCCGTGGCGCGATATCGTCTCATATTTGTGGACATGATCCTGTTTCATCTATCTTTCCTCCTGAAATTTACGGCCGCAATTCCTGCATTTGATATTCTAAGGGTACACCACCGGGACGGTTTTGACAACCGCCGAATTTCACGGCCGTTTCTCAGCGTAAAGACGGAATAAAGAGCTCGCGTTAAAGACCCGAAAGAGCCGCATTATTCTGTTGACACGCTGGACAATGCCGGCTATATTACTTAAAAATCTCTCAACTGCAGGAAAGTCCGGAGGAAGCAGAATGGATAATATAAATAAGCAAATGCGCAAGGAGCCGGATGAGCTGAAGGTCCTGATATCGGGCATGACAAAAATATAAAAGAGAAAGGGCGTCGGAACAATTATGGAAGACCTTAAAACATCAGAGACATGGCGCGTATTCAGGATACAGTCGGAGCTGGTCGAAGGTTTCGAGACACTGAACGACCTGGGCCCTGCGGTGACTATCTTCGGCAGCTCAAGACTGTCACATGAAAGCCCCTATTACAAGGACGCCGAGCGCGTGGCAAAAATGCTTGCGGACGACGGGTTCGCGGTCATAACCGGCGGCGGACCCGGCATAATGGAGGGCGCAAACAAGGGTGCTCTCAGAGGCAAGGCCCACTCTGTAGGACTGAATATAGAGATACCGGCAGAGCAGACACCCAACAGATATCAGAATATCAGCCTATCGTTCAGGTATTTTTTCGTCAGGAAACTCATGTTCATTAAATACGGCATCGCGTTTATAATTTTCCCCGGCGGTTTCGGCACAATGGACGAGCTTTTCGAGGCTCTGACGCTCGCACAGACAAAGAGAATTCAAACTTTCCCTATAATCCTTTACGGCTCGGAATACTGGAAAGGTCTTATCGACTGGATGAAGGATACCCTCGTTGAAAACGGGACTATTGACAGGGGAGATTTTGCGCTTATCTCCATAGTCGACACCCCGGAGGAAATCCGCATTCTTATTAATGAGCACTACAGGGTCTTCGCAAATTTAATGCCGAAAACAAGGTCGAAAAAAAGAGGACAGAAGGAATAGTGCTGTTGCCGCGGAACGGGAAAGCGCAGTTCTGCCTTTGCTGCCAAACAACAGCGGTTATGTTATGTAATATTAATACTCATCAGCCTGTTGTGATATAATCGAAAAGGATATAATTCTTTTGCCGGGGGGCATCGATGATTGTTAAAAGCCGCTTCATCAGCGTTTTTTTTCTGATACTTTTCTCGTGTTCACTTGTTGCGGCGGCTGAAGACGGGGATTTGACAATCCTTGTAACAAAAAATGATACGGTTACCGGTATTTGCGTCAAATATCTTGAGTCCCCCGGGAGTTGGCGTGAAGTTGCAAAGTTCAACCGGCTTCCAAATCCGGACCTGATATTCCCCGGACAGAAGCTGATAATCCCTGCCGCCCTGTTAAAGGGGAGCCCTGCGGATGCGAAAGTAAGCTTCGTAAGGGGCGATGCATGGTCGCGGTCCAAAGGGTCCGGGGTCTGGCAACGTCTGCATCTCAATGATGTGGTTGCCGGCGGGGACAGCGTAAAGACCGGCGATTCGGGAGCTCTCGAATTGGCCTTCGAAGATTCAGCTGTTCTTCTTTTGAGGGCGTACACAGAACTGGAAGTCAAAACTTCAACAAAGAAAAGGAACGGCAATATTATCCGCGATTTTTTTCTGTCTGCAGGCCGGACGGTTTCGCGGCTGAAGACCGCCACAGGCGCAGCCCCACGTTACAGGATATATACTCCATCCTCGGTTGCCGCATCCAGGGGCACGGAATTCGGCGTATCCGTGGATCCGTCTGATACGACCAGGACCGAAGTCCTTAGAGGCTTAATAGGCGTTGCTGCAAAGTCCCGCACGGTAGAGGTCAGCGCAGGGCAGGGAACGCTTGTGAAAAAAGGCAAGCATCCCTTAAAATCCAGAAAACTTCTCCTGCCGCCGTCGCCTCAGCAGGTCGAAACCGTTTATAAAACCTTGCCCCTTGTATTGAGCTTCGGACAGGAGCCCGGCGCGTCCTCATACAGGGTAATGCTTGCCGGTGACGCGGAGATCCGGGGCCTGGTCATCGACCGCCTTCTCAAGCCTGATCAGCCGTTAGAAATTGCAGACGCTCCGGACGGCCTTTATTATTTGCAAACGCGAAGCGTCGATGCAGACGGACTCGAAGGAGTTCCCTCCGTGCCGATAAACATACGGATCAGAACAAAACCGCTGCCTCCTCCGCTTGCCTTCTCCGGCATAGTCGCAGACCCTGAAGACATGTGTATGAAAATCAGATGGCCGAAGGCCGCGGAAGCGGTCGGATATCGGCTGCAGATTGCGCTGGACAGGTCATTTAAGTCAATCGTTGATGAACAGAACAGGCTGACCGCGACTGAGTACAAGACAGGGCCTCTCGCTGTGGGGACCTATTACATAAGAACGGCTTCGCTGGCTGAAGACGGCTACGAAGGCGCCTGGTCCAAAACAGTAGGGCTGACCCTGACCCTGCTGCCCTCTTCTCCTGTTATGGAGGAGCCTCAGATCAGGGAAAAGGAGATCACTTTTAAATGGTCCTCTTCAGGAGAGGAGACTGTTTTTCATTTTCAGATGGCAGGGGACAGCTCATTTAAAAATATCATTGTCGACAGTAAGACCGACAGGACCGGGATTGCGGTCGGGAAACCCGATACACCGGGGGTTTATTTCGCAAGAACAAGCGGCATCGATAAAGCGGGCCGCGAGGGAAATTTCTCGCAGGTCAGGAGTCTCGAAATCAGATGATGGAATCCGGACCCGGGCCCGCGCGGCAGGCGCAAACAAGGGGCTATCCTATCGCTGCCGTTGCCGGTATTATGCTGATTCTTTTGTGTGAATATTTCGGCCTGTTTGAAGGGGCAAACTCCCACCTTTACGACGTCTTCACGAGACTTCGCAATGTCCGCCATACATCCGGGAACATCCTGATAGTCGCAATAGATGAAAAGACCCTTGAGGCCTTTGGGAGATGGCCCATCAGTAGAAGCCATTATGCCGCGTTGCTGGACAAACTGAAGTATGCATCTGCTGTAGGCTTCGATATTTTCATGGCTGAACCGTCCGCAGACGACAAGCTTTTGGGAGAGGCGGTAAGCAGGCACGGCAGGGTGGTTATGCCCGCCTACATAGACGACGAAGAGAAGATTGTCGACCCTGTGCCTATGCTTTCGCCCCGGACCATCGCCCATGTGCATGCGGAACAAGGGGTCGACAGTACGATCAGGGAGATATATCATACGCTTTATTTCCGGGAACGTATGCTCCCTTCGCTGGACTCGGCCCTGTACGAGCTTGGCTCAGGCCGGCCTTTCCCCAGGACAGGGCTACCGGCAGACAACAGCGCCCAGGACAGGGCCGGCGCCATATATCAGACCGACCTTATGCGCATCAATTTCTACGGGCCGCCCGGCACTTTTCCGAGAATTTCCCTTGCAGATACGGTGAAAGGCAAGTTCACGGACGATTTATTCCGGGATAAAATAGTCCTTGTCGGACTCACCGCACCCGGCATTGCCGACAGGGTCCAGACACCGCTGAATCAATACCGCGGCGGCATGTCCGGGGTGGAGCTTCATGCCAACGTACTGAACAATATCGTCGACGGCAGAAGTATCCGCACAATCGGCAAAAGGATGCTTTGGGCCGGCGCCTTCGCGCTTGCCGCCGTATTTTTCCTTATCTCCCTGAAAGTCAATGAGAAGGTCGCAGCGCTGATATGCGTTGCGGGAATTTTGCTGCTTACCGTTATTTCATTCTCTCTCTTTTTGTCGCTTGACCTCTGGGTCCGGCCTGTCCTGTTCTATGCGGTGACCGTATTTGTTTTTGCAGCAGCCTATATAGTCAAGCTGGATGATGCGGTAAAGAAACTCGACAGAAAATATGCCGACCTTAATAAACAGCTTGGAGGCGGGGAGAAAACTCCGGAAGCTCCGGAAACCGGACTGGTGACCATACTTTCCAGCCGCGGCATCAACTCAAAGATTGAGGAGCTTCTGCGCGTTCAGCGCCTGTACGAATTCACGCTTGAAGATACAGTCCGCAGGAGGACACGCGCCCTGACCGAGGCCCTTGCGATGATAAATGAAATGGACAATGAAATGATATTCAGGCTGGCAAGGGCGGCTGAGTCAAAAGACGTGGATACCGGAGAGCATGTAAACAGGGTTGGTCTTTATGCAAAAATCATATCCCTTGAACTCGGCATGTCTGAAGAGTTTGCGGAGATGATAAAGATCGCAGGCACGCTCCACGATATAGGTAAAATAGGGATACCCGACAGGATACTGCTGAAGCAGGGGAAGCTGACGGACGGGGAAAAGGCGATAGTCAACACACATACTGTCCTGGGCAATAAAATCCTCGCCGGGTCGGAATACCCCAAGATCAGGATGTCCGCATCAATCGCTCTTAACCACCACGAAAGATGGGACGGGACAGGATATCCGAGAGGCATAAAAGGCGGTGATATCCCGGTTGAGGCGGGCATCATTAAGATTTGCGACGAGTACGACGCACTGAGAAGCCGGAGGCCCTATAAGCAGCCGATTAGTCATGATATAACCGTCAGGATCATTTCCGAGGGCGACGACAGGACGAGACCGGAACATTTCTCGCCGGCCGTATTGACCGCTTTCCTGAAGGTTGCCTCCGAGTTTGAGAGGATCTTCGACGAGCACCGCCTTTGACTTCCCGAGGCCGGCTGAGGGCTATATTTTCCCCAGTCTTTTGGCCAGTTTTTCAGTCTCAAGCAGAAGCGCTTCGACCTCGTCGAGCCCCTTGTTCCAAAAGCCTTCGTCCGCTATGTCTATACCGAGTTTAAGGAAAATATTCCTCGGCGAAGCCGACAGGCCGGAAGAGAGAAACTCCTTGACCTGCGCAATAAACGCCGGATCTTTCTTTACCGCGTTCTGAAGCGACTTTGAAATAAGCAGACCGGAGGCATAGGAATATACATAAAAGAAATACCGGATATGGCTCCAGTAGACCCACCAGTATTCAGAGCCTTTGGACTGTTCGATATATTTTCCCATATAAGCGGACATATGTTTTCCGAATATCTTCCCGATCTCGGTCTTTGAGAGATATCCTTTCTGCCTGAACTCCCGGTGCAGCTCCTGTTCGAACATGTAGCAGGCAACCTGCCTGAATATAGTGGAAACGTCGTCGTTGAGCTTCATGACCATTATCGCCAGTTTCTGCTCATCGCCGGACCGCTCCGCGAGTTCCTGCAGCACGAAATCCTCCATAAAGGTGCTGGCAGCTTCCGCAGTGGAAGTGGGGGTCCCGAAATTAAGAGCGTTATGCCTTTCCCTGACCAGCTCATTATTTATGCCGTGGCCTAGTTCGTGGGCAAGGGTCAGCACGTCATGCAGTTTCCCTGTGTGATTGAGCATGATATAGGTCGGCTGGGACTCCAGATGGTGTATGCAGAATGCGCCCCCGCTCTTCCCTTTTCGCGGATAGACGTCGATGAGGCCCTTCTCAATAAAATCTCCGAATATTTCGACAAATTGCGGGTCGAGTTTTTTGAATACCCTTAACACAAGAGCGCATGCCTCGTGATAGCCGTACTCCCCCGGTATCTCGCCGTATTCCGCATTGCGGTCGTGATAACTCAGCCTCTTCATATTCATCAGCCTCGCCTTGAGCCTGTAAAACCGGTTTGCTATGCCAAAGCGTCCGGAGACCGACCTGATAAGTGAATCCACAACTTCCGTTTCAATATCGTCGGCGAGATGTCTTGACTCGTCCGGCCTGTTGAATTTTCTCAGCTCATCGTCGATTTTTTTATTTGCGAGGATCGAATTCAGCTCCGCCTCCGCAACGTCTGAATGCCTTTCCATGATTTCATTAAACGCCTCTGCCGCAGAGTCCCTGACCTCTTTATGCCTGCTGTTTATAAGCCCGGATATGCCGGCAAGTGTGCGCACAGCCCTGCTGCCGTCTTCGAGAAGGACCTCCCTCTCCTCCTTCGCCAGAAAGGCGGAAGTCATCCTTATCCAGTTTGAACTCGAAGTCGTTGACTTCAGGTTCATGATCCGTTCTTCAGGTTCGCTCAGAAGGAACCGGGCCTCGGCAAAAACGCGCTCAAGGAAATGCCTGTATCCCGAGAGTCCCTTATATTCCAGAAACCGTTTTTGACGGGCTGCGGGGATTGCGGCGAGCTTCAGATAAAAAAACTGGATGTCGTTTTCTATCTTTCTGCCGGACTCCTCGATCATATTGAACCGCGCCCTGAGCGCAGGGTCGTTCTGGTCCTGCTGCGTCCTCAGCCAAAAATAGTATCCGGGCGAGCCGTCGGTGCCGTAATTGCGCTTCCAGGCCTCATATTCATCCAGGGCGGTCTTAAGCACAGCCGGGTCGCGCAGGTAATCGCTGCGGTCCTTCCATTTATTGATGAAGCCGTAACTTTTCTTTTCCACTTCCTTAAGCAGCCGGTCGATTTCCGGGTCTCTGTCGTTTTTAAACAGGCGGCTGAGCTCCCATTCGGTTTTTCCGCCGTCTTTTTTCTTTTTATTTTTATTTTTCATTCTCTTCTCCGGTTATAAAATGCGGTTGCCTTGATTTTAGCAGAAGACGCGCAACTTTTTAATTTTTTCATTTTTGATGTCATAATATCAGCATGTCCCTTCAGAAAAAAATTATACTGAGCTTCCTTGGCGGCGCGGTCATAATAGCCATGCTTTCAGCTTTTTTATATATCAACTTTCTCGAAATAAAAAAGGAAACTTCTTTCCTTGAGCTGACGGACACGGTCAGGAGCAAATCCCTGCAGCTGAGGAGGCATGAAAAAAACTATTTCCTGTATGCGCCTGAGCAGGCCACGGGCGAAAGCGCCGCCATCTATCAGTACATCGGCGAACTCGACGACATCCTGGGCAATGTCAAGGGACCGGCTGCAGACAGGACCGCCTATCTCAGGGACCTTATCCATGAGTATCGTTCGCGGTTCCGGACCATAGAGGGACTGGTCAATTCCGTATCATCCGAATCAAAACTGCTTGAGGCCTCTTCGCCCGCATATGCAAAGGTGAGCCGTCTGCTGGCAGCCAACTTCCTCGACAAACCGCTCGAAGACGTCAGATATCTGCGGGAGCAATTTTCCTTCCGGCATGACCATAAGTTGATATTGGGACTGACAATGCTGGACGTGGAGATAAGCGGCCTGAGAAAGACAGGCGAAAACATCCTCGCCGCGTCCAAAGAACTGGACAGGACCGCAAGGGAAAAGGTGGACAACTTTATTCATATCTCAAGAATAGCCATTCTGCTGGTTTTTCCCCTGTTTCTGATCGTGGGTTTCGGAACGATACTGTATATTGTAAGCGGCGTTGTAAAGCGCCTCAGGCTTATAACCGGGGTCATTGAAAAAACCGGCAAGGGAGGCTACGTCCATCTGACGGAAGACGCCGGGGAATGGGGGAATGACGAGGTCGGACAGCTTATAACCAAATTCAACTATATGGAAGATCAGCTTGAGCAGAGGGAAAAAGAGCTGCTGCGGACAAAAAAGCTGGCGGCTATCGGCACACTGGCCTCCGGTGTGGCACATGAGCTGAACAATCCCCTTAACAACATATATACATCCGCGCAAAGGCTTTTGAAAAAGATGGACCCTCAAAGCCTGGACAAAAAGAGCACGGACTCCGGCAATATGGACACACAAACTCCGGAGTTCATAAAAAAAGGGCTCAACGACATCTTCGGTCAGACCCTGCGGGTCAAGAGTATAGTTGGAGATCTCCTCGAATTCGCAAAGGGTCGTGAGCCTCATCACAGAGCAGTGGCCCTGCTGGACCTGGTCTCGGGAGTGTTCAATCGCCTGAAGGATTCTGCCGGCGTTGCCGGCGTTGAGCTCAAAATAAATATGCAGCCGCCGGAGATAGTCATGTATGCCGATCCCGAACAACTGGAGCAGGTTTTTATCAATCTTTTTACAAATGCGGCTGACGCGATGTCCGGGACCGGGACCCTGACTTTTAAAGCGGTCGAAGAAAACGATTTCATAAGAATGGAAGTGGCTGATACAGGACCGGGCATGAGCGACGAAACCCTGGATAAACTGTTTGAGCCCTTCTACACCACAAAAGATAAAGGCACGGGGTTGGGACTCGCGATTGTCTTCAACATAATACAGAAGCATCACGGCGAAATCAGGGTTGCAACCGAAAAAGGCAAAGGCAGCACCTTCTTTATAAGCCTGCCAAAGGCGCTACAGGGATGATATTGGCGATGCTTTACTGTAAACTATCGGGTATGAACGGCAAGAGGAAGGCATGTCGCTGAAGATCATAGTTGCGGAAGATGAGAGCATAACCCTGGACAACATAGTGGACGCGCTTCAGGATGAGGGCCATTATGTAACAGGCACGAAGAACGGTCGGGACGCGCTCGATCAGATGGAAAAAGGGCATTTCGACCTGCTTATCACGGACATCAAAATGGGGGGCATGAGCGGCATTGAGCTGCTCGAAAAGACAAAGGAAAAATATCCTGAGACCGAGGTCATTATCATAACCGGCTTCGGCAGCATAGGCTCTGCCGTGACCGCGATGAAGCTGGGGGCATTCGATTACATAGCAAAGCCCTTCGACCTCGACGAACTTACCATGAAGGTCCGGAAGATCATGGAGCAGAGGACGTTGAGGAAAGAAAACAGGGCGCTGAAGACCTACTTCGGGATGGACAAAAAACTCACTGTCATCGCCCAGAGCGAAGGCATGAAAAAAATCCTCGCCACACTTGAAGGGATCAAGGACTCGGATTTCAACATGCTGCTTACCGGCGAAACCGGCGTCGGCAAAAGCCTGATCGCAAAGATACTGCACTACACAAGCAGGAGGCAGGAGCGTCCCTTCCTGTCGATAAACTGCGCGACCCTGACGGAAGACCTCCTTGCAAGCGAGCTTTTCGGATATGAAAAAGGCGCTTTTACAGGCGCGCTTACCGCAAAGCCCGGGCTTGTAGAGATAGCCGACGCGGGCACCCTGTTCCTTGACGAGATTGCGGAGCTGTCTCCGAACCTGCAGGCCAAGATACTGAAGGTCGTTGAAGACGGAGAGTTTTACAGGGTTGGCGGGACCAAGCCGCAGACGGTCGATGTGCGCTTTATAGCGGCAACAAACCAGAACGTAAAGAACCTTATTGCAGGCGGGAAATTCAGGGAAGACCTTTATTACAGACTCAACATAATGGAAATCTTTATCCCGCCGCTCAGGGAACGGCAGGACGACATCAAACCGCTCTGCAGGTTTTTCCTGCAGAAACACCTGCCAAAGGCGAACAAGAAGATCACCGGCTTTTCGGACGAGGCGATGGATATAATCATGCATTACAGCTTTCCCGGAAATGTGAGGGAGCTTGAAAATATAATCGAGAGGGCGGTGATTCTGGAAAAAAGCCCGGTTATAACAAAGGAGAGCCTTCCCAGGGGCATACGCGTGCTCGACATCGAGACAATAGACCCGGACAGGATAAAGACGGTAGATGAGATTGTAAGGGAATACGCCGAAAAGGTGGTAAACATGCTGGGCGGAAACAGGTCACGGGCGGCTGAACTGCTTGGGATATCGCGCACCAGCCTGTGGAAGATAATGAAAGAGGAATAAATTCCGGCAATCAGAACACAATGACCGATCTGAAAACAGATGATACAAAACGGAAGGTGCGCAGCAGGCGCGTGCATATGGCCAATGAACGCACGTTCCTCGCATGGATACGCACAAGCATCGCGGTCATGGCCTTCGGCTTTGTAGTAGAAAAGTTCGCCCTTTTTTTGAGACAGCTTTCATACGTATTCGGGAAAGCGGGACTTCCGGACGTTCAACTGCCGCCTTCCCGCGGATACTCATCAATATTCGGCATCGTCCTTGTGGCGGTAGGGGCTGCCATGGGCGTGCTGGCATTCATAAGATTCAAGAAAGTTGAAAGACAGATCGACGACGATACCTACTCACCGTCTCCTATCCTTGATTTACTCCTGGCGCTTGCGGTTCTGGCGATAGGCATTTTTCTGACCTACTATTTAATCCACAGCATATAAAAACAGGCAGACTCCAGGTAGATAGTCTATAGGTATTTAGTCCGATAGACAGGATTTTTTTGCATTGTCCTGATAATAGACTACAGTTTAAATAACCTTATCTGCTTTCGTCGGCCGTCTATACGTTGAAGAGGAAATGCATTACATCCCCGTTGTTGACAACATACTCCTTTCCTTCTGTGCGCAGCTTGCCTGCAACACGCGCTCCGGCTTCTCCTCCGGTCTTAATAAAATCGTCAAAGGCCGTAACCTCCGCCCTGATAAAGCCGCGTTCAAAATCATCGTGTATGACCGACGCAGCCTTCGGAGCCTTCCATCCGCTCTCGATTGTCCACGCGCGGACTTCTTTTACGCCTGCGGTGAAATAACTTATCAGTCCCAGCGCATGATACCCGTGATGTATTATCAGGTCCAAACCGCTTTCAGACTGCCCGAGTGATTCCAGAAATTCTTTGCGCTCCCGATCGTTCAGACCTGCCATTTCCTCTTCGATCTTCGCGCAGATCTTGACGGACTCTGCATTATGGTCCGCCGCATACTTCCTGACCGCCTTAACATATTCGTTGTCTTCACCGAGTCCGTCCTCGTCGACATTGGCCGCATATATAACCGGCTTTAAGGATATGAGCCTTGTCTCCTTCGTAAGCTCCGCAAAGGCATCGGACCCGTTTTCGCTAAAAAGAGCGGCCGGCGCGCCTGTATTGAGATGAGCAAGCAGCCTGCCCGCCGTGTCGAGCAGCGGCTGCAGTTTCCTGTCTCCCCTGGCCTGCTTTTCAAGTCTCAGGATCCTGTTTTCGAGCGTCTGTATATCGGCAAGCACCAGTTCGGTATTTATAACGTCAATATCGCTCAGAGGATCAACCGCGCCGTCGACATGCACTATAGCGTCATCTTCAAAGCACCTGACCACATGCACGATAGCCGAAGTTTCCCTGATATGTGAAAGGAACTGGTTGCCGAGCCCCTCTCCTTTTGAGGCCCCCTTTACAAGCCCCGCGATATCGGTAAATTCCACGATAGCGCTTTGTATCCTCTGGGGATTGACAATGTCCGACAACATGTCCAGGCGTCTGTCCGGGACCGAGACAACCGCCTTATTCGGCTCTATGGTGCAGAAAGGATAATTTGCGGCAACCGCATTCTGTTCTTTTGTAAGCGCGTTAAACAATGTAGATTTCCCCACGTTCGGAAGCCCGACGATACCTATACTTAAAGCCATGATAATATTCTCCTCTGTCCTGTTTTATTAATTTTCAAATGGTCCGCACGTCTTTTTGAAGTACCGCAGTTCGAGGGGCACAGCGAAAAAGAAAAGGGGCTGCTTGTCGCAACCCCTATAAATCGTGACTGTAAAGCGTGAAGTATTATACGCTATGCCTTACGGTTATTTCTATATTTGGTCTTTAATTTTGACGTAATTTTCAGCCAATTCCGGTCCACTTTCTTTTAATCCCCAGCCCCCGCTTGAGTTAAGATGGGGTTGGGGGCGTTACTCTGATCAATATCATCAGTCATTGTTGTACGTAAGGTATCAGTCCGGCCCTTTCAGCATACCGGTCAGACGGTTCGCCGCATTCAGGAGTTGCTTAAGATGGGACCCGAAATTTTCCCATTCTTCGATAGGGCTTTCGGTGTGGAGATACGTGGGCGACTGCCCTGCCCCCGGCGGGATCGGCCCCTTCAGAAACGCCTCCACATAGGCAATACCCTGTTCCAGATTTGCTTCTATCGACAGAATCCGTTCTTCGTAAGCGGCTTTTCGGTAACGGGGACCATATGCTGATACCGCCTTATCGACCTCACCGCGAATCCCGGCTTCACAGTTGCTGCAGATGCTCTTAAACTTTACTCCGGTCTCGTAATAATCTCCTCCAAGCTGGTTGACGATCCCCTTGACCTTTTCGGCAATCTCCAACTCCATCTCGCCGATTGCAAGCAATCCCTCATGCCCGTGATCCTTCCAGGGAAAGGGGTCGAAGCCGGCTATCGGCAGTCTGATTGCGGGATTTACAAGCTTGTCCCATTCCATGCCTGCCGCGTCGTCCCATTCAGGGCAGAGTCTTCGCCATTCGAGCGGCGTTTGCCAGTAGACGATTTTGGGGTCGTTATGGATTCTGCAAAGAGGCCTGCCGCAGGCTGTGCAGAGGCTTTCGGCGAGAGCGCCGCAGACAGCGCCCTTTTCCAGGTCGTCGCAGAGCGCGCCGGCCACGAGGCGGGGCGCCACATTGGAACCGCAGTATTCACAGGCAAACAGACCGTCCCGTTTAACAATCTGCCTGGAGCCGCAGGAGGAGCAAATGAGGCCGTCGTAACTCATGACAAATCAAATCTCCTTTTCAATTACAAGTGAGATTCCCTGGCGCTTTTCTTTATAACGGCCATAATATCATCTATCGATAAAGATGCAAGATCGAAAAGTTTCTGGCTCTTCTCAGTAATACTGCCGTATATACCCATACGCCTTATCGAAAAGATCCTGGTCCTTGATCTGATATTTTACGTAGATCACTTTGCGCAGAGCCTTCTGGACTTCTCTCTCGCCGGCCTTTGTGCTTTGCCAGCCCGGGAAACGCACAAGCTTGACGATCTCATCAATATCGCTGACTATCCGTTCAACAACTACCGGCGTATTTTCAGCTTTAACCTCTGCGAACAAGTCGGATAAAGCGGCCTTGGCCTTGGTCTGCTCGTCGACCGGATCAACCTCTTTTTCAGCCTGAACAACTTCTTTCGCAAGCGTCAGCAATTCCTTGAGGAAATCCAAACTATGGAGAAGGCCCTGTTCGTGCTTTTCCTTGAGCTTCTCCAGCCGCTCACCAAGCGCAATAAATTTAGGATTATTCTTATGTCTACGCAGACGCGCAATGAGCTTGATCTCAATCTCCCTGGATTTCTTCTCCGGCTCTTTACTGTTGAGTATGCTTTCGAGAACATCAGCATCCATGACAAGAGTTTCAATATCGTCACGTAGGGTTTCAAGATGAACATTCTCATGAACAAGTTCTATTGTCTTGGCCCCCAAGGCGTGCCAAAGAAGCTGCACTCGGCCGCTTGGCGGCTTAACCGATTCATAGACCTGTGTGAGCCATTTGTAGTCGGTTTTATAAGGCCAAAGACATGCGTCCGGAGAAAGGGCCTCCCAAAGCAGAGCGAGAACGGAAAAGTCAGCTGCAAAACGATCACGGGTCACATTATCCGGAAGGCAGTCCTGAGCAGCTATCAGTCCTTCATAGCCGCCCACCGTCCGGTCTACATTCGGAAAGAAAGCAAGACAACTCATCACCTGCGCAGGCAACTGCTTCTTTAGCTCGTCGAGGTTGGTTATAACCCTCTGAACAGCCTTTTCGTCAAAGTCGAGTGCAACCGCAACATCATCAAAAATCCCGAGGTAGTCGACAATCAGCCCATGTGTTTTTTTTGGATAAGGCCGGTTTGTTCGGCAAATCGCCTGGAGCAGGTTATGGTCCTTAACCGGCTTATCCAGATACATCACCTGAAGAATAGGCGCGTCGAATCCTGTCAAGAGCTTCGAGGTTACAATTAAGAACTTAAGCGGATCAGCAGGATCGCGGAAACGGTCAAGGAGTCTTTCTTCCGTATCCTTGTCCAGCTTCCATTCTGCGAATTCATCGCCCTTGCCTCCGGGAGTGGACATTACGATGGCGCTGGTCTCAGGTCCAGCCAGATCATCCATGGCTTTTTTATAGAGGACGCAGCACTCACGGTCGAATGTCACCACCTGCGCCTTAAAGCCGTTAGGCTCGATCTTTTCCTGATAATGATTAACAATATGCTGACAGATGGCCTGGACCCTCGCAGGAGCTTTTATTAGAACCGCCATCTTCGCGGCCCGTTTTGCAAGATCGTCGCGGTCCTGCTCACTCAGCTCGCCGGTTATTTGCTGATAGGCTTCATTAATGGCATCCTTGTTGATACGCAGTTTCACATCAACAGCTTCAAAGTGCAGCGGCAGTGTAGCCTTGTCCCGGATAGATTCCTGGAATGAATAGCGGCTCATATAGCCCTGCTCATCCTCGTCTGCTCCGAAGGCCCAGAAGGTATTGCGGTCACGCTTGTTGATGGGCGTGCCGGTGAGCCCAAAGAGAAAGGCGTTTGGCAAAGCCTCCCGCATTTTCCGGCCAAGATCCCCTTCCTGCGTGCGGTGCGCCTCGTCGACCATCACAATGATATTTGACCGGTCATTGAGCATTCCGCCAACCTCGCCAAACTTATGGATGGTGGTTATAATAATCTTGCGTATATCCTGAGCTAAAAGGCTCTGCAGTTCCTGTCGTGTCCCTGCCCCGATCATATTCGGAGTGTCGGCAGCATTAAAAGTGGCGGTGATCTGTGTATCCAGATCGATACGGTCTACAACGATCATTACCGTCGGGTTCTTGAGTTTAGGATGCATCCTGAGCTTTTGCGCGGCAAAGACCATCAGCAATGATTTACCGGAGCCCTGGAAATGCCATATCAGGCCCTTCTTCGGATAGCCCGTGACTACGCGGTCTACCATCAGATTGACAGCTTCGTATTGCTGGTAACGACAGATAATCTTTATGCGCCGGTGCTTTTTATCAGTTGCAAATAAGGTGAAGTTCTGGAGAATATCCAGAATCACCTCTGGCCGGAGTATCTTGCGGATAGATCGCTGAACATCTGCCAGTGTGCCTTCTGACTTATCATCAGGATCATGCCATGGCCCCCAGATATCTAAAGGCATGCGCACAGAGCCATAACGGAAGCACTTGCCCTCTGTGGCAAAGGAAAAGACATTCGGCACAAACATCTGCGGCACGCTTTTTTCGTATCCATTATGGATGTCGCCGGCTCCGTCAACCCATGTAATTGCGGGCCGGACCGGTGTCTTTGCCTCTCCGACAATCAAAGGCAGGCCGTTTACAAGCAACACAATATCGAAACGCTTGCCGCCTTCCTTGGTAGGATAGACCCACTGACTGGTGACAACGAATTCATTGTTAGTTATATTGGAAAAGTCTATCAACCTAACCTGCGTGTGCTCACCCCGCTCACCAAAGGGCATGGATTTCTCGCTTCTCAGCCACTCGGCAAACATTTCATTGGCCCGGACAAGGCCTTCGCTTTGCACTGTAAGAGGAATG
>Ga0334722_10003470_pt1 | contig 16951 bp, 16 predicted proteins | sample C3_bottom_MG_FD_207210 | JGI IMG/M metagenome (GOLD analysis project Ga0334722, IMG submission 207210) | Sediment microbial communities from Yellowstone Lake, YNP, Wyoming, USA - C3_bottom | ecosystem: Environmental > Aquatic > Freshwater > Lake > Sediment | place: USA: Wyoming | collected...
GTCTGAGATTGGTCCGCCAAAGGCAGTTGCACAATAATTCCATGTACACTTTCGTCACGATTTAATGATTCGATTTGATCAAACAATTCGGCGTCGGACGGATTAAACACATCAACTTGAACGGTAATATCTTCACCATAAACTCGTTTCAAACGAATATACGTGTCAATTACCGGGTTTACGCCAGTAAAAACAATCGCCAAACGCGGAACAGTACGCCACGATTGACGTAGCGCCTTAACCTGTTTGAACTGGCGCTCTTTGATATAGCCAGCTAATTCTGAACCATCTAATATTTTCATTCTTATACATCTTAACAAATTATAGATAAGAATGTATAGCTTAAGTGTTGTACAAAAGGTGGTCGCTGCGCTACAATAACCATAAGTATATTTTTAAAATTAACGGGATGGGAAAATGGATTTCGATAAATATAGGCGGGTTACTAACTACTTAACTGCTGCTCAAATTTTCTTGCAAGACAACTTTTTGCTAGAAAGGCCTTTAACGGCTGACGACGTCAAGCCGCGCCTGCTGGGTCACTGGGGATCGGGACCGGGTGTTAACTTTGCCTATGCTCACCTTAATAAGTTAGTAAAGAAATACGGACAAGAAATGATGTTCGTTTTAGGGCCGGGACATGCCTTTCCAGCGCTTCAAGCCAACCTGTTTTTGGAAGGAAGTTTGGGTGAATTTTATCCTCAAGCCACTCATACTTACGAAGGCATTGAATATATCTGCAAAAACTTTAGCTGGCCATACGGATTCCCTAGCCACTCTAACCCAGGCACTCCTGGCGTAATTTTGGAAGGCGGTGAATTAGGTTATTCACTATCAACTTCATACGGTGCAGCGCTAGACAACCCTAATATGATTGTTGCCTGTTTGGTCGGCGACGGTGAAAACGAAACCGGACCGTCATGCGCCGCTTGGCACATCAACAAGATTGTCGACCCCAGAACTAACGGTACGGTCTTGCCTATCTTGCACTTAAATGGATATAAAATATCTGCTCCAACTGTCTACGGTCGCATGAGTGATGGAGAATTAATCGCACTATTTACCGGTTACGGATATGACCCACGCATCGTCAGTGGCGATGACCTTGACCAACAAATGGAAGACACTCTGGATTGGGCACATCATACTATTTGGTCCATCAAACAATCACCTGAACCGATTGTTGCACCAAAGATGCCGATGATTATTATGCGTACCATCAAAGGATGGTCGGGCGTCAAAATGCTAGACGGCAAAAAAATCGAAGGCAACTGTTTGTCACACCAAGTCGTTTTGTCCGAAGCTAAAACCGATCCAGAACAATTGAAAATGCTTGAAGAATGGCTACGATCATACAAAATCGAAGAATTATTCAACCGCGAAACTGGCTTTGGTGACTTTGTTCGCGAAGTTGTGCCCGAAGCTAATCAACGCATGGGTATGAGCCCGCACTCACGCGGTGGCGACGCAGTTTACAAACCACTAAATCTGCCTGATGTCAGACAATTTGCGGCTGATGCGTCTGAACCAGGTCAAAGTTTATCCAGTAGTATGATCCAAACTGGCAAATACTTAGCTGATGTGTTCAGATTGAACGAAGAAAATCGCAACTTCCGTATAATGTCACCTGATGAAACATATTCTAACAAATTAGATGCTATATTCAGCGCCGCCAAACGCGGTTGGGTCTGGCCACACGAAGACTGGGATATGGATATGGCGCCCGATGGTCGCGTTATGGAAATGCTTAGCGAACACAACCTGCAAGGATTGGCCCAAGGTTATACGATAACCGGACGACACTCCGTATTTGCCAGCTATGAAGCATTTATCCAAGTAGTTTCTAGTATGGCTGATCAATATGCTAAATTCCTAAAGCATGGTGCTGAGTTTGAATGGCGTGGTACTTTCCCATCTTTGAATTATATTCTAACCAGTTCAGCTTGGCGCCAAGACCACAATGGATTCAGCCACCAAAACCCTGGATTCATCGATGACGTATTGCGTCGTCATGGTAATTTCGTTGACGTCTACTTCCCTGCCGATACCAACAGTACACTTGTTGTCATGGAAAAAATGTTGTCATCAACCAAACAAATTAACGTCGTAGCCGCCGGTAAAACCGCCGAGCCACAATGGTTAACCGTCGAACAAGCATATCAACAAATAAATGCTGGGATTATGGTTTGGGACTTTGCAAGTGACGATAACCCAGACGTTGTTTTGGTAGGTATCGGTGATTACCCAACTAAAGAAATAATGGCAGCAATCGATTTGGCAAAGCGCGAGTGGCCAGATGTTAGAATCCGCTGCATTAACGTCAGCTCACTAACCGCCCGCGGTTTTGGCCAAGGCAAAAACCACATCAGCAGAGAACAATTCGACGAGTTCTTTACGACCGACAAACCAGTCATTTGTAACTTCCACGGCTACCCTGAAACGATTAAATCTGCTCTGTTTAATTACAATGCCGATGCCAACAGATTTGATATTCGAGGCTATATCGAAAGTGGCAGCACAACTACTCCATTTGATATGCATGCTCGTAATAAAACCAGCCGTTACCAAATCCTGATGGCAATCTTTGAACGACTAGCCGAAATGGGTCGTATATCGGACGACGAGGCTCACGCAATCGTCAATAAATACCAACAGAAACTTTTCGATAACGTTGATTACATCAAGGAATTTGGTATCGATACGCCAGAAATTGACAACTGGGCATGGAAAGCCGAAATCGACACGACGCAACACATCTCGACTGAGACTTCTGGCGACTACGGTAAAATCTAGGCCAGTAATTCTTGGATGACAGCTTTTAATTGCTGATGACGCTTTTGTTCTCTGATGTGTGACTCACTAGCAAAGTCGTCGCCTAAGGCAGTATGTTGTTCAATCAGATTATCGGCGACGTACATACAAGCAGTAGATGGTATGCCAAAGTGATTCGACACCGCGAAAACGGTTGATGACTCCATTTCGACTGCATGATAACCGTCGGCCGACCATTTTTTTACGTCTTCTTCGGTTTCGCCAAGCATCGCCTGGCAGGTCACAAGCGGACCCTGCCAAATCTTGGTTTGATCATCAGCCAGTCTGGTTTTTAGGCTTTCGCTTAACCTACTGTCGGCATATTGCATTAGACTGTCGCGATTATATATCCTGACCGAGCTCTCCTCGCCAAAACTACTGACAGGAATGATAAAATCACCAGGGTTCATGCCAGGTTTTAGGCCGCCACATGATCCAACTAATATATTCTTTTGACTACCAAACAAACAAGCCAAATGTAAATATTCACTTATCCATGCACCGCCATAGCCAATCATAAACCATATTACCCTGTCGCCAATTTTAAGTTCACGCGTAAATCTCAAAAATGGATTTGCTAAAAAGTTCAGTTCGTATTCAAGGCCTAATTCTTCCAGGCATTCCTGCAATTCGACTATCATACGGTCTTCATATAATGTCCCATAGCAAAGTACACCGTCAACTCTATAATCGTCGGGTAAACTCATATGTTTTTTGTATTGGTCGGCCGTAAAGCTTCTGTACATCTGTTAGATTTCGTCTTTTTTCTCGTTGATAAATTCGGTCCACTGGCGGATTAAACGCAAAACAGTTTTAAGTGGCAATTCGATAAGCGTGTCTAAGACTAAGGCGACAATATTAATTTTCTTGTACTTTTCAGATAGCCATTGGCCCAACAGAATAAATGGCATGTAAATAAAATCTCGGATTGTAGCCAAAAAGCCCGACTTGGCGATAACCAATTCTAACTCGCGAACGATTCGCGACAAACGGAAACCAAGGAAGCTGGCGGTTGCAAAAAATATAAAGAATATTCCACCTTGAACGATATTAAATCCAAAATTAATAAGCAGATTCGTGACCAAACCAAAGACTAGAAGGAACATCAGACCGAAACTAATACTAAAACCAATTGGGTAACTGCGTTTTTTGGTAGCAGGAAACAGATTGATTTTTGTTTGGTCGCCATACAGCATATTATCGGCATATTGTTGCAAGGCCCTAGTGTTAGCAGCTCCTGGCATTTTGAGACCCAGTCTAAGGATGGCTATATAAACAACTGGCGCCAACAAGTTGATAATAAGTGGTACTGGAACGATTTTGCCGATTGCATATATGTCATACGGAACTTCAATCGATACACCAATAATAGTTTTGGTAATCAACAAGAAAGCGACGCTTTTTAGTAAACCTTTGTTGAGTTTACTTCGTGCTCCACGATATTCTTTTTCGATTTGAACAGCATAAGCCGAGTGGAAACGGTCGCTGTTGTTTAGTAATTCGCTAATCGACCCGTCGTTATCTTTGACCATGTCTTTTAGGATTCGAAGTGGCGCACCATATTTGTTAATATGCTGAGTAATCTTTTCGGTCAGTGGCGACTCAAAAATGTCATCGATGCTGGTATGGAAATGATAATATTCGGTGATATTTTCATCGGATATATTGTAGAGTTTTTGCATGTCATAGCGGACACTGGCAATATCTGATTTAAACAAAGCCCGATATACCGAAATATACAGGCTAACATCAAAATTAGCCTCTTCGGTTCGATCGGTCGTAAACAATGCTCTTTGCAAAATTGTTTGGTAATGCTGATACGCAAATTGAACGAATACGGTTTGAGCTGTATCATCAATTATCGTCTTTTCACTACCGACAGCTAATAAATCAAGCGTCCATTCTTGGGCCTTGCCGTTAGCTATACCGGATTCCTTTAGGCGCCAATAATTGTCATAATGTTTTTGGATTAATGCATAAAGCTTATCAATAACTTCAACAGGCTGAGTATCGTTTTCGATATATCCGGACTGAATTAATTCTGTCATTAACTCTTCGGCAACTGCCTTTTTGATTTCGTGCTTGTTTTGGAATGAAATATTTCGGACAAAATAACGGCGGATAGCGTTTTCGACTAGTAAATGCTCTTGCAAATATTCAGCCGCATTACGAAGTTGTTCGTAAGCAACCGAAACCTCGCGACCCACACCGGCAACACTAATATATTGACCAGAGTGGTCTTTAATTTTAGCAGACTTCGCTGCTGCTAATTGGATGCTTAATTGACGGCCGTTTGCGCCTAATTGTTTGTGTGTAATCATAAATTATTTACTATCGCCTGCAATCAATGATACCACCTTTTCGGTCACGGACATGGTTATTTTGCCACCGATTGGCAACGTTAATAACGGCAAAGTGTGCCCAAAATCAACTCCAGATATTACCGGTATGTCGCCGAGGTGCTTGGAAGCAACGATACTTTCAATATCAAATTGACTAACCTTGCCGCCTGGCTGGAAACGACCGATAATAACACCTTGAAGGTTTTTGCGAACATTTGGCAGTTGCAAGATTGATTCAAATCGGCGCGAGAACTCGCGGACCGTGTATTTACCAGCTTCGTCGTCATCTTCGATTGCCAAAATAAATTTGGCATCAAAACTTGGTTGGTATTCGGTGCCTTGCAACAAATAAAAGCTTCCCAAATTGCCACCGACTAATATGGCCGAGGCCTCACCTGTTTGTAAAGCTTTCCACGGCTTGGTCTGGCGGCGTTTTTTATCGCTCCAAACTCGCCAAAATTTGCTTTTTACAAATTTACGGTCTGGTTCTTGGCGAAGTGTTGCCGCTAGGTTTTCAAACGTAAAGCGCCACTCTAACATGCTACCAACTGTGTGGTAGTTTGGACCTAAATATCCAACGACACCGGTTTTGGCATAGATGGCATTCACTAGTACGGTAATATCTGAAAAGCCTATCAAAGGTTTTGGGTTATTTTTGACCAGTCCCCAATCAATATATGGCAATACCTCGTTTGTCGACCAGCCACCTTGCATAGCCATGATAACTTTGACATTTTTATCACGATACGCATCATTCAAATCACTTGCTCGGTCAATAGCCTTAGCCGTTCCTTGATGAAACACACTATTCGTAAACTTACCGAAAGTAACCTTGTATCCAAGTGATTCAAGTCGTTCTTGGGCCCGCTGATGCTGGCGATCCAAACCATGACGCCTGCTTTGTGCCGGTGCTACGACTCTAATTTCATCGCCTGGTTTTAGTGGTTCAAATGAATTCATGTATCAATAATAACAGATTAGGTGGTTAATTTATCCAATTATTTGCTTGGCGACGATACTGGCAAATTTAGGACCAAGTAAATGGTTGATCGCGATTAATTTGATGATTTTGACGTGCTTGAATTCTGCTAGTTTGCTGACACTTTCTTGGACCATGAATTCGTCAAATGTTCCAAAAATAATATTAGTCGGTATTTCGATATCTTTAATGTCATTGTAGGTGTCTTGATTCATGATTGTATTAATTAGCGACAATCTAAAACTGTTCCAGTTTTCTTCGTTAACATCGACACCATCGCTGATTCGCAATAATTTACGTAGGCGCTGCGAGTTAATTATCGTGAATTGCTTTTGCTCGGCCAAGAATTTATAAGCATTCAAATAAATATCCGTATGAGTGCGAGATATATTCGTATGTAATCCGCCGTTTTTAATGTAAAGTGGCAAACTCAAAAGATATTGTGACGATATTTCGTGACGAAATAGATAACTGTACCTGGCGGCGATTATCGCCCCCATTGAATGACCAACTATTTTGTATGGTTTGTGGATATGTAATTTTCTGATGGTGTCGCGAATATACATGATATGGTCGTCAACGGTATATTCGCAGTCAGTTGGCTTGGGCGATTGACCGAAACCAAGCAAATCTAAAGTTATAACTCGATTATTTTCTGTATCTAATTCTTTTAGCAACGGATCCCAGGTTTTGGATGTTGCCGCGATGCCGTGAAGTAAAATAATCGTTGGCTTGCGCCTACCACCAGAGTCAAAGGCGACGTTCAGAACTGTGGTAGATTTGAAGCTCTTTATATAGTTTTTGAGGAAACGAAACATATGTTGTCAGTATAGCAAATGAGTGGAGGGCCAGCGGGGAATATCGCCTTCGGCTCCTCCACTTGCTCGTTATGTTAAAAGTAAACTTTCACATAACTTCGCTGCGCTTCGCGACCCCTCGACTATTTTTGCTTCGCAAAAAGTCCGGGGTTCGATTCCTCGTTGGTCCCGACTATAAAAATAGCCCGACCAGAAGGTCGGACGATTTTTATGGAGGGCCAGCGGGGAATTGAACCCCGGACAACCTACTTAAGAGGCAGGTGCTCTAACCAGCTGAGCTACTGGCCCGTAACAAAGACCAATTTTACACTATTACATCTGTTATTACAAGAAATGATTTAATTAATCAATTCGATAAAAACGAGTTTCAATCAGCTTTTTGTATGGATCCCAAATTTGCTTGGCTTTTTTATGAGTAAGCGTCGACATTTTAGCCAAAATAATCAGCAACATGCCTAAACTGGTCGACAGTAACGCGGCCAAGATTTTGTAAATAAATATATTACCCGTGTCTAATAGTAAAATGAATGACAACGTGACAGTAAACAGCATGATAATAATCATCCATTCGTTGCTGAATACCCTATTGACCATTTGCATGGCAAAGTTCGTACGATTTTGTTGGTTGGCAACGACTTTGTCCAATAACTTATTCATTTCTTCTTTGTATTCGCCTTCGTAATACAAACAATATTGAATTATAGCTTCGTACTTTTCTTCGCCCTCACCTGGTTTTTGTTGTTTTACGCATGATTTTAAGTAATCGACAAACATATCTTTGATGTTTTCGCGCAGTTCCTTCGGCAGTTTCGCCAGACCAATAATCATCGCAAAAATAGCGTTAGATTCGAACCGAACGGTTTTATGCAAATCCTCTACCCTTGATTTTTGAGCACCCAAAATTGGAGATATATAAAAACCGTATAAGAACGAGTTGACTGAAAACAGCGTCAGCGCACCACTATCAAATTTGATGTGTGGCACCAAAATAACGAACGCCGCAAAGATTACAAACAATATAATAAAGTAATAGCTGAGCCTGATTTTTGTTAAAAATAATTTTTTCATTTTATCCTTCTTTTATTTGATGATGCCAATAAGTGCCATAAATATCAATACCACCGCCAAAATAACACGATACCAACCGAAGTCCTTCAGGCCTCGTTTGCCAATCAGTTTTATCAAGAAGTTAATTGCCAGCATACCAGATATAAAGCAGATGATATTGCCAATCGTAAACGCCGCTAAATTGTTTTTGATAAAGTTCATACCGTCACTTGAGATCAATGTCTTCAAACTAGCGCCAGCAATAATCGGGATAGCTAGCAAAAAGCTAAATTCAGCTGCCCGTTCGGCACTTAAGTTACCGCGTAAACCAGCCAGTATCGTAATACCTGAACGTGATACGCCAGGAATTAATGCAGACGCTTGGGCTATACCGGTCTTAAGTGATAATCTCCAACCAACTGACTCTTCGATTTCGCGATCGTCCGCGTTCTTGTTGGCCTTTCCAATTACAATCATCGGTATGCCTATTACTATTTGTGCGATTATAACCACCCAAATCATACCGTTTAATTTTTCAACTTCATTGCTTAATGTAAGTCCAAGCGCTACGCCAGGAATGGTAGCAACAATAACCTTTGCGACCAGAGGCCACTCATTACCACTGAAAAATCGTTGGATAATTGACCAAATACGCTGACGGTAATAGATAATCAGTGCCAAAAGCGACCCGAAGTTTAGTAATACATCAAAAGTAAAAGCGTTGCCAATACCCAGCAAACTGCTGGCGATAACCAAATGGCCCGAACTGCTAATTGGCAAAAACTCGGTGATACCCTGCACCAAGCCTAAAATAATTGCGTTGATAATAGACATTAGGATAATTTTAGCAGATTTATGATTGACATAATAGCAATTAAAATACAGAACGGACGGATATCGCAACAAGTTGCTCTTCCGCTTGCTCATTCTGTGACAAAAGTAAACTTTTTCAGAATTTCGCCACGCTACACCGAACCGCGACCTATCGTCAGCTAAAGCTGCCGGGTCGGCGACTCAAATCCTCCGCGGAGTTACCAAAATAAATAGACGAGCTTACACTCGTCAATTTATTTTGGTACACCCGGACGGATTCGAACCGCCGACCCTCTGTTCCGAAGACAGATGCTCTAATCCACTGAGCTACGGGTGCTTATTTCGCGTTCATACGTACGCTTACGATGACAATTCGAGCACACAATTTCGCATTTTTTCATTTCTTTTTTCAACGCGCCAATTCGGCCAGTCGAAGATAAATAACTTACGCGAAATTCCTTGTCCTCTAAGTGATCAAAGTCCATTACATAGTACGGGTATTTTACACCGCAGTCAATACAGGGAGAACTCTCCTTGACATCTTTTACAAAATTTCGGATGAATTTTCTGTATTTTTTATTTTTATCTAAATAATCCTGCTTATTAGCAATATAGTGGCGTTTGCTTGCTGCATGTTGGTCCTCTATATTTTTATAAGCCATATTTAAGATTATAACATATGCTAGATGTTCGAATCCAACCGCGTACAAACCATAACAATCTTGGTCTATAATGTTTAAATATGGATATTCACACAAACATTCCGCTAAAAAACTATCTGACCATGAAAATCGGTGGTAGCGCTCGTTTCATGACCGAGGTCCACACTGCCGAAGAAGTGGCCGAAGTTTATTTAAATGCTAAGTCGCACTCATTACCGGTCTTTATACTTGGTGGTGGCAGCAACGTAATTGCCAAAGACACCGGTTTTGCAGGTGTCATCGTCCGCATGCGTATCCCAGGTTTTGACATTGTTGCTGACGACATTAATTCGACCACAATTCGCATCGGCGCCGGTGAAGAATGGGATTCGATTGTCAAACGAGCCGTCGATATGCGCCTGAGTGGTATCGAAGCAATGTCGGGCATTCCCGGCACGGCTGGCGCTTCGCCAGTCCAAAACGTTGGCGCCTATGGTCAAGAAATCGCTGACACTTTGCAATCACTCGTCGCCTACGACAGTCAAGAAAATATATTTGTAACATTGCAAAATGCCGACTGCAAATTCTCATATCGAAACAGTATTTTCCGCAGCACTGCCGCTGGACGTTACGTCATAATTTCTATCACCCTAAAATTATCCAAGAACCTACCACAACCACCTTTTTACGACGCACTGCAAAAATACTTGGACGAAAACAACATTACAATTTATACCCAAGAAACAATCCGAAATGCCGTACTGGCAATCCGCAACAGTAAACTCCCCGACCCCAAATTCTTCCCCAACACTGGATCGTTCTTTAAAAACGCCATTGTCGAAAACTGGCAATTAGAAAGCCTAAAATCAATCAACCCCAACATTCCACTATTCGAAATGGGTGACGGCCGATACAAAGTGCCGGCCGGTTGGCTGATTGAACAAGTCGGGCTAAAAGGACAATTACTTCACGGCATGCGCGTTTACGAAAAAAATGCGCTCGTTTTGGTTAATGAATCAGCTACTTCATACAATGATTTAGCTGAAGCCCGTGACGAGATTATTGGCAAAGTACGTGACACGTATCGCATCCAAATCGAACAAGAGCCACTCGAGATTTAAGTCGCTTGCGATTCACCCCCAAAACGTTTATGATTATGTGTATGAAACGCCGTGGGTTTACTATTGTCGAAGTCCTGATTGTCATCACGATTATGGGAATCCTGATGGTTCTTGCTGTTGCCAATTTACGTTCATCACAGGTCAGCGCCCGCGACTCTGAACGTAAAACCGATATTGAAAATGTCGCCATAGCTTTTGAAAATTATTATAATTTCGGCTCGGACTTCACTACTAATTCTGGCGAATACCCATCAACTACTATAACCGCTAACAGCACGTCAGGGATTCCTATCCAGGTGTTGGTTGTTGGTGGCGGTGGCGGTGGAGCCGGTGGCGGTACTTCAGCTGGCGGTGGCGGTGGCGGAGTAATATATAATCCATCTTTTCCGATTACGGTTGGTTCGTACCCAGTTACAGTCGGTGGCGGTGGAACAGCAGGTGCGACATCTGGCGACCCGAGCGGTGGTAACGGTGTAAATTCAACTATTTCTAGTCTAACTGCCATTGGTGGTGGCGGCGGAGGTGGCGGAGTAACCAACTCAGTCACAACCTATACTGTCGGTAAATCCGGGGGAAGCGGCGGCGGAGGTGCTGCTTGGTGGGGTAGTTGGGGTGGCGGAAGTGGTACAGCCGGTCAAGGATACGCTGGTTCTGCCGGAACAGACGTCGTGCCAAGTATGGCAGGTGGCGGAGGTGGCGCTGGTGGTGTTGCTGGAACTTCGGGTGGAAGCTCCGGTGGAGCTGGAGGTATTGGTATATCTAATAGTATTAGTGGCGCCTCCCTGTATTACGGTGGTGGAGGCGGTGGAGGCGTAAACAGCAGTGGTGGAATAGCGGGCATTGGTGGTTCTAGTGTGGGTGGGAACGGCACAGCGAATAGCGCAGGAGTTGCAGGTAGTGGAATGGCGAATCGCGGTGGTGGAGGCGGTGGCGCTGGTGGTGTAACATTATATTCAGGTGGTTCAGGTGGTTCAGGTGTAGTTATCATCTCTTATCCTACTGGCATGATAACTGCTACGGGTGGCACGATAACTACCATTAACGGCAACACGATCCACACATTTACCAGCAATGGAACATTCGCGATAACTAGTTTTTCAAGTTACAATTTGACGCAAGCTCTACGTGATGTCGACACTGATTCACTTATGGCACCAGGAATGACCGATCCATCTCAGACATTCATACCCGCAACCAACAATATCCAGACGACTACCGGAGTGTTGCCACAACCGACAATCAACCAATATGTCTACCAACCTTTGCAAAACGACGGAACACTATGCGTGGCAGAATCACAAGAATGCCGTAAATTTAATCTATACTACCGGCTTGAAGCCGATAATACCGTATATATGGTGACGGGGAAAAATCAATGAAAAATATGAACAAACAATCTGGATTTACGGCAATTGAATTGTTAATTACCCTTTTTATCGCTGCGGCTTTCTTGATGTCAGGTTACCAACTTTACAGCTTGATTATGAAAGACGGTGGCGACGCCAAGGTCCAAGCCCAAATAAGCAATATTACATACGACTATTTGCAACGCTATAAACCATCGGCAACCAACCCTTGTACTACTCAAACACCGTTGACTAATCAGTCTATAACAGTCGGCACTCTATCGAATGTAACGGTATCAGTATCAATAACCTGCCCCTACACGGCCATAACGGCAATATCAAAAGTATCAGTAACAATTCAATATACTAACCCTCAAGCGCAAACAATTATCAACTCAACATATGTCAAACCATAACTCTCATAAATCAAAAGGGTTTTCTTTAGTCGAGATGTTAATCGTCGCGCCAATCGTCATTTTAATGATTGGTATTTTCGTCAGTGCCATCGTTGGTATGACTGGCGACGTTTTGTCCACGCGAGCATCAAACGCCATGGCTTATAACATCCAGGATGCGCTGGATCGTATTGATAATGACGTCAAATTAAGTGGCGGGTTCTTGTCTGCTAATAACGTCATTTTGTCATCGCCACAGGGGTTTAACAATGACACGACAGCTTTTGATAACGTTGACGCCGTAAAAGGCACTATGTTGATTTTGAACGCTTACGCCACAACCAACAACCCGGCAAATTCAGCGCAAAATTTGCTGTATATGTCTAATCAGCCTAACGCTTGTGGCAGTACCGGAATCAGCCAGAATCCGCCAGTCATGTACAATATCATCTATTTTGTCAAAAACAGCACCTTGTGGCGTCGTGTAGTCATGCCTTCGAATTATACAACCGTCGGTTGCGTTGGATCATCGACCGGTTCGCCATGGCAACAACCATCCTGCTACCCTGGACAATCAGGCACAATCTGCAAAACCCAAGACGAACGATTGGTTGACGGTGTATCGGCCAGCGGATTTAGTGTTAATTACTACACGACCAACATTTCAACTACGGCAAATACGATAGCAAGCGACAGTTCTAAATCAGACGCCATCAGACAAGCCGCCCTGCAAACAACCAACACGGTCAGTGTTACTATCAGCGCCACTTCTACTGTTGCCGGTCGTAGCGTTAATCAAGACGGAACAATTCGCGAAACTAGTCCAAACAATAATATAACCGCAACCGCCGATACAGTTTGGTCATCATTCAGTCTTTCGAGTGGATGGTCTAACTACGGATATGAATATGATGTTCAGGGCTACAGGCGAACCAAAGACGGTATCGTCATGCTGCGAGGTCTAATTAAGAAATCTTCAGTTATCGTTTCAGGTGAGCTAATTGGAACTTTGCCAGTGGGCTATCGGCCAGCAGAAGAATTGATATTTCAAACCCAAACAAACCCTAATGTCGGGTCACGCGTTGATGTCTATCCTGATGGTTCAGTACGCGTTATCGCCGGCGACGCAGGATGGTTAACGCTTGAAAATATAAATTTCCTTGCATCCGATGCTCCGTATAACGTAACGACCTTAACAACTGCAAACGGTTGGTTAAATTATTCAGTCCCACCATTTGCGCCAGCCGCCTATCAAATTGACGCTGACGGCCGCGTACACCTTAAAGGACTGGTCAAAAGCGGCACAGTGACCGATGGAACTATTATTGCCACTTTACCCGCCGGAGCTTATCCATCAGAATATCTACACATTCCCGAGCACAGCACTGGCGCATTCGGAATGATTGGCCTATACACCAACGGCATACAAGCTAAGGGTGGTGCGAACGGCTACCTTTCACTTCAAGACATATTTTACCCAGCAAGCTTTACGGGATGGACAAATATGTCTATGCAGAGTAGCTGGGTTTGGTATGGATCGCCGTATGCGTATCCGTCATATACAAAATCATCCGACGGTATAGTCACGCTACACGGACTAATTAAATCAGGTACGATGACATCAGGCGCCGTTATCGCTAACTTGCCGGTCGGATACAGGCCAGCCCAAACTATTCTATCGATGTGCGTCAGCGGTGGTGCAGCAACTAGGGTTGACATTAGCGTAGCTGGCGATATTCAATACAGGTCAGGAACGAACGGCTGGTTCTCTTTGGATGGAGTTTCCTTCTACGCCGACAATTAAACCACTTGTGCTAATATGAATTGTGTAGTAAATTATAAGCATAATCAATAAAGGGGGCACTTAGTAATGATCCAAAGCAATATTAAAACAAAGCAAAGCGGTTTCACCATCGTTGAACTTTTGGTCGTCATCGTTGTCATCGGTATTTTGGCAGCAATCACCATCGTTTCTTACTCTGGTATCACGGCTCGTGCAAATACACAGGCCAACAAGTCTAACGCTAACAGCGTTATCCAAGCTGCCCAGGTCGTTTACGCTAATACAGGCTCATACCCTGCAACAAGCTCGACAGCAGCAACAGTGCTTACCAACCTAAATGCTAGCGATGCTAAAGTTCCTGCAACTTTGGTAATCACAAACGGACCAGTAGCATCAGGATCTGCTTTAACGTATGTCCTAAAAGGCACAACTGGCATCTGCGTAGGATACTGGGATTCATCCATTGCAACTCCAGCTGCTGCTTGGTTGTACGGCGGTGACGCAACAACAGGCACCAGTGCAACTCCTTCAACTTGCGCTTAGTATTGTTTATCTAACATAAAAAATAATATCCCCCGTTATGGGGGATATTAATTTTATGTATTATTGTGCTTGTGTTTATAAAATCAGTCATTTATAATATGACCAGTTCACTATATAAAAAATTAGGAGGCAAAACAATAATGGCAAATTTAAGTAGTATCAAAACCAAACAAAGCGGTTTTACCATCGTTGAACTTTTGGTCGTTATCGTTGTCATCGGTATCTTGGCAGCAATCACAATCGTTTCATACAGTGGTATTACTGCTCGCGCAAACACTCAAGCCAACAAAGCTAACGCCAACAGCGTTATCCAAGCTGCTCAGGTCGTTTACGCCAATACTGGCGCATTCCCTGCAACAAGCACAACAGCAGCAACCGTACTTACTAACCTAAATGCTAGCGATGCTAAAGTTCCTGCAACTTTGGTTGTATCAAGCACAACAGTTACATCTGGTACAACCGGCAACCTGTCATACCGCCTAAAAAGCACGACTGGTTTCTGCGTAGGATACTGGGATTCAACCATTGCAACTCCAGCTCCAGCTTACCTATACGGTGGCGACGCAACAGCTGACAACGGTACAACCTGTTCATAATTTGAACCGAAGTATTGTTAAAGAAACTAAATGTCCTCCGCAAGGGGGATATTTAGTTTTATAAAGATTTATACATTATAGCGCTTGTGTTTAAAAGATTAGTAATCTATTATATGACCAGTCCACAATTTTGTAATTAACGAGGCAAATAATGCTAAATTCATATAACAATAAAGATCAAAAGCTCGGTTTTTCCATAGTCGAACTTTTAGTTATTGTCATTATCATTGGCATTTTAGTGATTGTTGGCTTTGTCGCCTATAATGGCTTGGCTAATGGACCAAAAGTCGCCAAAACAAATACCGACAAGGCTCAAAGCAACGCCCAAATCGTACAGGGTGTAATTGCTTTAATAAGCAGCCAAAATGAAAGCTATCCATACGCAGTCGGTAATACCACGGGCGGGATTATGGGCGGTAGCGCAACGGCCAAGGTGCCAAAAGCGATAGCGGTCATTGCAGATGCATCGACGACTACAATCAACGCCAGTAATGGATTGACCACAGTTGCCTACTCTTGTTTGACGGTTTGTGATCCTACGACAACCGGCGGACGCATTGCCTATTGGGATTTTTCATCATCATCCGTCAAGTACGTCTATGTGGGCGCAGGTAGTGCATCAGATACGTGGGCATATCCAACTTATTAAGATTTTGGCGTAAGTAGACAAAATATCCACAACCACGGTGGATATTTTTTTGTATAACGCTTGTGTTTATTAAATTGTTGGTTTAGAATGAGGTTAAAGAATATTTTAAACTTTAGGAGGCAAGTCGGATCGTGAGCAAAAACATTAAAAACATAAGGGCACGCGGTTTTACGATCGTTGAGCTTTTGATTGTTATTGTTGTCATCGGTATTTTGGCAGCTATCGCATTGGTATCATATAGTGGTATCACCAACAAAGCCAACACTGCATCTGGTCAATCAGACTCGGCTGGATTAATTGGCAAAATTAATGCCTATGTAGCAGACTCTTCGTTTGGTACTCCAACGTCATACGCTAATATGACTAGCGCCGCATCATCTGCAAGTTATTACGCGTCAGGACTAAACTTTACGACTATATCCGGTAGCATCCCAGGTACTCAAAAAGATATGACCGCCTTTCGACCAGCTGGTATCGCAAATGACGCTCTTGACTACTACCTATGTGGAACAACCGGTTCAGTAACCGCAGTATCCACATTCGGTGGCGCTACAACCGGCATCAACGTCGTCAGCGGTATCAAGATTGGATACTGGAACTATACGGGCGCAGGTAGCGAAGACAGTACTACCTATAATTTCGGAACAGTTAACGGTACATACGGAACCCCTACTGCATACAACGTAGGTTGTATAAAGATGGGTATCGCCGAAGCCGTAGTGTCCGTAGCTAAGGCTATGTATGCTGAGACTGGCTCATACCCAATTACAGCAACTGGTGGCGCAACATCAATCATGGGTAATACCGTAGCAAGCGCAAAGCTTCCTGCCGGCGTAACTGTCGTAGGAACTGCGACTAACCCAACTACTGGTAACGGCACAACAACTTTAAGATTTGAGTGTGGATCAGCTTCTGCTGCAACACCACCATGTCTTGCAAACGGCGCCGGTAGCGGCGGACGAATAACCTTCTGGGATTACTCGCTAGGTACACCTGCTGCTGCATCTATTGTTTACGGTACACCAACGAACTTCTACACACCAGGGTCGTAGAACAAAAATATACTA